>Ga0209953_1000010_pt1 | contig 127549 bp, 217 predicted proteins | sample SalPonred_H2O_MG_FD_185713 | JGI IMG/M metagenome (GOLD analysis project Ga0209953, IMG submission 185713) | Salt pond water microbial communities from South San Francisco under conditions of wetland restoration - Salt Pond MetaG... | ecosystem: Environmental > Aquatic > Non-marine Saline and...
ATAACTTTTACAATATTTCCCGTTGTTGATGGTTCAGTTTCAGTAATATTACCAGCTGTTGTGGAAGCATAAAGCGGTACTCCAGGTGTTGCTGGTGTGTTTAATTGTTCGTGAATCGTACTCCCATAATTTAATACACCATCAATTAAAACATCTAATGTTTGACCATCATTTGCAGTATTTAAAGCTATACCTAACATTTTATCAACTTCACCTGCTGATGTCGCACTTGCTTTTTGCCACCTACCACTTGTATTTTTATACACAAGTTGTCCTAGAGATATACCATCTTCTCCAGCAGTTTCTCTTGCTAAAATATTACCGCTTACGACACGAGTAGTCTCTTCAAATTGAGACATTCTCATGATTGAAGAAACACCATCATGTAAGGTATAATTATTAACAATGGATAAATCCAGATAATTTCCAGCATGTAATTGATTTTGAATTTTTGTTCTATTATTTCCGCCTGTATCAATTGTAATTTGTTTACCACCACCAGCTTGTATTTGGATACCATCGTTCCTAAATTCTAAATTAGTATCTGTATCTCCTTTATGTATAATTTTATCAGTAATAGTAACATCACCATTAACATCTAATTTAGTATCAGGAGCTGTTGTTCCAATTCCAACATTACCATCAGAAGTTATAGAAAGTCTGCTTTGAAGGTTTGTAACTAAATTTATAGGTTCAGCACCCTTTGTTCCAAACCCAACTTCTGAGCCTATCTCCTCTTCAACACCAACAAACCAGCTATCTTGTAGTTCGCTAGATTCTCCAATGATATTTGACCATCCATCAGAATTTTGACTTCCTATTAATATTTCACCATTACTAGAGAGTAAATTATTATCTTGTACTAAAATGGCACCTGAATCTACGTCTAGCATTTGAGTAGGAGAATTTGTACCAATACCTAATCTTTCATTTGATTCGTCTAAATGTACAACAGAAGATGTTATAGGTTGACCGTTAGATATTCCTACTTTTACTTTACCTTCTTCCCAATTAGGTAAATCATTATACCAAGAAGGTCCTTGTATAACACCAGAGCCATTAGATGCATGTACCTTTTCTACGTTACCTAATTTTTGTATTAATGCAGTACCTGTTGGTTTTGTATTAGTATAACCACCGCCTACTCCTACAAACACGTCATCACCTGGTGTAAACAAAGATGTGTCAACACCGCTAATAAAACCATATATAAAAACATCACCTTCCTGACCCGCTGTTAAAGATTCCCCAGCAACTCCCCCAGCTGGCATTCTATTTGGGTTACTCGCATCAGCTTTATATACACCGACTATATTGCCCGAAGCGCCTGAATCTGAAAAGTATAAAGGAGTACCCTTAGCAATAGTAGTTGTCTCCATATTTTTACCTTGAATAATAAGATTATTCGCAGAATCTGCTATATTATCTTCCCATGTAAAACCTGTTCCTGTAGATTGTATTATTTGACCCGAAGCACCAGAAGTATTATTATTATCGTATATTGCCCCACCTTGTATTCTTATAGAACCTGAAATATGAAGATCTTGAGTAGGAGAATTAGTCCCAACCCCTAGTCGTAAATTTACTGAATCCCAAAATAAATTATTATTATCCTCAACTACAACTCCGTTGCTATCAAGAAATGGTATACTACCTGGAGTATCACCTGTAATTTGTTTTAATTTAACTTTAGACATATTGAAATTTTTTAGATTAAGAAGGCGCTCTTTCAAACACCTTCTTAATTATAGGTTTATGATTTATTGTTTTTGATATACTACATTAAACTCATCATCAGTATCAATAGCAATTCCACTATTAGAACCTGACCATACTAACACATCATTATTATCTAATGCACTAAATGATTTGGCTGTACCTGTAGTCCCAGATTCCGCGAACCAACAATCAACATTTGAAGTTGTACCATCTCCTACTTTAGCTTTAACGCCATTCAAGTAAACATACGGTAAAACATTAGCTGCAAGAGTATCTGAACCGAAAGGGTCGTCTAATACGCTATCTGCAGCGTTATTTGCAACTGTCTGCGTTGCTTGACCATAAGATTCTGCATCTTTTGGACCAACAGTATCAGGTGCAACCCATGTCATTGACCCATCGCCGTCGTCAACTAATACATTTCCTGCAGTTCCTGAATCAGCTGCATCTAATTCGTTAGTTGTAATACCACCAGCTTTAACTTGTAATTCATCTGAACCGTTAATCTCAATAGTCGAATCATCGACATTAACTTCAATACTGTCAGCATTTACTGTAATACCTGCACCGTCTCCAATATCAAGAGTAACAGAACCTGAATCACCGCCTCCTGTTAGACCTTCACCTGCAACTACTTCTGTAATATCTCCTTCTTCCGGTGTAACCCATGAGAATGAACCATCACCGTCAGATGCAAGTACTTGGCCTGATGTACCATTACCTGAAACATTTAACTCACTAGCAGTAATGCTATTCTCTATTACAGATGCTGTAACTGAAGTTCCAGATGTAACAGTAAAGTCAATGGTAAGACTATCAACAAAGTTTGCTGCTTCAAAAATTTCTGTACTCACTGCAGTATTAAAATCACTTACTTGTGATGCTTCAATAGTTAATGCAGTTTCGTCAACTTGAAGTTCACCTGAACCATTTAATGTAATAGTATCGTCATCATATAAAACATCTAATTGACCTGATGTAAGTCCTAATGCATCTCCTGCAACATTTTCATTTAATGCAATTTCACCTGCAAGATTAAATTCAAATGAATTTGTATCAAGATTAATTGCTAAACTGTTACCATCTCCACTATCAAACTCAATACCTTTATTAGTATTAATATCTGCAGAAATTACAGAAGTTGAAATGTCGATACCATTACCTGCTAAAAAAGCTGTAGATTCAGAGAATATTGTCCAATCTAAATCGTCTGTATTTAAGGTTAGATTTCCATCTCCTAATAATACAAATCCTGTACCTCCATAAATTATACCTTTCTCAACGAATGTAAAATTACCACTTGAGACTTCGTTTGATGGAGAACCATCATGGTCTTCTGCTCTTTCAATAGCACCTGTCGAACCTGCAGTTGTAACTACATAAATACCATTTTCTGTAGCATCTGCCTGATCTTTAATTAATATTCTATCACCTATTTCTACAGTACCACCATCAAGGTCAAAATCAGAAACATCTGTTAAGTCAACTCCTGTAAATGCACCTGTACCACCAGTACCTCCGGTTGAATTATACGTACCTGATATAGGATTCCTTGTTGCGAATCTTACTGATTCCTTTGGGTCTAGACCGGAAGCGATTCCGTCTACATACGACTTTGTTGCAGCATCTTGTGGCGCAGTAGGATTTGCTATATTCTTAATCTGGTAATCAGCATTTCCTGAAGCTGTCCAGTTTGAATCTAACACTACCTGTTTAATTCTAATTTTACTCATGTTTATTAATTATTTTTAGTTATTTATCTTATTTAATATTGCTTATTTACCAAATAGTCAAAAGAAACACGTGAACTTGTTGATAACTCAAATCCTGCAATACTTCCATTCCAGTATGGGATATCTCCTAACTCAATATTATTAAATGTTTTAGCAGTAGTACCACCATCATTTGAGAAATAAACACATTTTGTTTTTACGCCGTTTCCTACTTCATAATCAACTCCATTATATTTAAAGCTTACATAACTTCCTTCGACTGGTGTATTTGATATACCGGTTAAAGTTGCTGGATCTCCATCCACAGATGTCGATATCGCATTTAAAAATTTATCATCTGGGCTCTGTATTGAAACATTTCCAGATACAGGTGGAGTCGCTGGTATCGGGGCGTTTATCCATTGTCCTGATATTCCGTCATATGTTAATACGTCTCCGTCTAATATTGGAGACATTACGGAAACATCATCTAATTCTGATAAAAAAGTAACTCCACTTCCGCCTATCTGCCATTCTTCCCAGTCTGTATCAGTTCCAGTCCATGGTCCGGGTAATAACTTCCAATATGTTCCTGAATCTTGAGTACCGACTATCATACCAGCGTTACGTCTCTCGTTTGTTATTTCGTTTCTCTTGGTATTATTTGCGACATTTCGTAAACCATCATACACATACTTCATATCCATGATAGCAAATGTATCTATAGAATCAGTTGGTGCGAATGTCCCGGTTACCGGTATTGTTCCTGGTATTAATGCCATTTTTCTTTATTGTTCTTTTAATTTACTGATATTACGATGCTTCCACCTAACATATTTTTTGATCTATATACTCTATAATCTTGTGTTACTCCATGTGTATTAGTGATAGATACTATTCTAAATTTGTATATCCCGGATCCAACGTCAGTATATCCCTCTGGAGTATCGGCCATTGCGACTCCTAGTCCGGTCGAGTTATCCTTGATAAATGTTGGTTCTGCAAATGTAGTTGGAACCGCAAAGTATTTATATCCACCTGCTGCCATTGAAAATGTTCCGTTAATCGATGTTGATAGACTATTTCCAGCAAAAGATTCTATTTGAGATTCAGTAAGAATCGCGTTATTACTTGTTCCCCAAAATCTTCTCCATCTCCAGTTTATTTGATAATTATCGCTCATAGTTGATGCATTTGTTCTAGTGGCTGTTATTTGCCAAACATGGCTAGCTTGAGCAGTATAGGTAATTGGTGAAGGCAATGTTATTGTCTCATTTCCATCATTAACTAATCCACTAGCTAATACTACAGTTCCACCTGTGATATTATTAATTGATACCGTGTTTGGTGTAATATTTCCAGAGTTATAAGTAGACCAATTAAAGGTTCTACTTATATTATTAACAGTTTCTCCAACTTCTAATGTTGTGGATTGACCGTTTATATTAAATGATGTAAATTGTGGCACTTGAAATGGATATAATAAAGCATCCCACATTTGTTGCATAGTTTGATTAGAAAAAGTGCTTCCGGCTGCGATACCTCCGATTGTGGAAGGAACTGGGTTTAAATTAGTATAGTTACCAAAGCTAGAGCCAGGATCTGTTGTGAAAAATTGGAATCTTGATCCGTCCCATACTAAATAATAAATTACTCCGGATAAAATATCATTTGGGTCAAGATCTACAAATCCACTAATTGTTGACTTTTCAATCGGATAAGTAGCAAGTCCATCGACTTCTAAAGTAGACGGACCAACATTGTTAAGCTGAAATTCTACTAAATATATAACATCATCTTCGTATGATGTTATTCCGGGAGCATCTGCTGTTCCTATATACGTAGCATCTCCAAGAGCAGATACTTTTATATTAGTTTGAGTGTTAGTTCCAATAGCACCTGATCCCATTATAACCACTTTTACATTGGATCTATCTTCTACCAGAGTTACATCAAGTGAGTTAATTGTGTAATTATCAATATGTCCTTCTACCTTTTCATTAGTTGTAACATCAATAAGATCGACAACAACGTTGTCCGTGTTTAAATTATGATTAATAGTAATAGTGACGTCTTCTAAATAATCATTAATTTCCCAATATGAATAGTTAGGTGAAAGTGGAGCCCCTGGTCCTAAATTAGGTCCCCAATATGCGTTACCATTTCCATCTGCGTGTAAAATATATCCAGCAGATTGATTATTATCAACAAATTGAAATTTACCGGGATTTAATACATCTCCTATAATTGCTTTTCCTACTGGTTTAAACTTGGCATCGTCTCCTATGATTTCCCAAGCAAAATCAGTCATTATATCAAATGTATTACCATCATCATCTGTGAAGTAAACTGTTGTGTTTACTGGTTCATATGTAGTTTGTACTTCAGGGGGTCCTATCCAAATGAGTCCTTGACTATCTGGGACAGTTGGTATAACTAACGGACTTCCTGCTTCTGGAAGTAAATATAATCCATCAACTGGTGCAGTTAGGTTAGTTAAACTTACCCATCCTCTACCATCAAGATATCCTATGAAGTCTTCTCCAAATTCTGGTCGTTGATTTTGAACACCAGTATAAATAACTTCACCTGGTACTCCAACTTTTGGCCAGTCATTAAAGTCAGTATATCTATGTCTCTGTGATTCAGAAACTACAACCAATAGTTCTTGTCCTTCTGCTTTACCTAGTGAATTTATAGTAAACGTAGGAATTCCATCTAATGTTAAAGAGAGCCTATCTGTGACGTCTACATTTTTAAACGTACCTTTATTTACGATAAAATTATTAGCAGATTCATCATACTTTATATTTTCTAAAAAAGTAAGATTTGCTTCGGATAAACTCTTAAAGTTTAAGTTAGTGACGTCCACGATAGAAGTTAAGCTAGAATTGCTTAACTGTCGTATTCCTTCTAATTTGCTATATATTGACATCGAGTTATCCTATATTTTATTTTATTTATTTAACGATATAACCAATAAGAAACGTATGAAACTAATCAATATTTTCCTATTATAGTATCACCGTGTCCTTATCTACTTCTGACATTAATGTAAAGTTTCCCTTTGCAACTAAGCAATTACTAAGCTTCGCATCTATCATATGTTTTGGATCATTGTCTAAATAACTATTAGCAATCTCATTTTCTGATCCGTGGTATTTACATTCTAATATTTTTGATCTTTTAATATAATTTCCAGATATAATATCACAATTTTCTAATTTTGAATTTTTAATAGTACAATTACTAAATAGACAATTTTTAGCATCTGCTTCAATTATACAATTATAAAATTCAAAATCTTCTATTATTACACTTTTTCCAATTGTTGCATCTTTAACTTGAATTATTTTCCTATCATTATCATAATTGATATCTGCTTCTGATACTCCTCCGAATACTAGGAGCTCAAATATCTTCTCTCTAAAGTGATGATAGTTTGATTCAATTAAATAAGGCATGGACTTTAAGTCATAATAAATATTAATATTAGGATAATTAGCCTTAAGATCCATAGGATGTTTTGTCGCGTTTATTGTTGTTTTATATTCTTCTACTATTCTTTCGATTTTTCTTTTTTCATCTATTCCATATTGATAATTCTTAGAAAGAGTTTCATATAATCGACTTATAACAGTATTGATTGTGTTAGTTGCTTGTTGTTTTTTCTTTTCGTAATCTTTTCCTCCAATATATTTAATTGTTAAATATCCTTCATCTAAATTAGAAAAATCATGTCCAAAAAAATCTGAGTCTGGAAAATTAAATGCCATTGGATCTAATCTCTCAACTAATGAAGATGATATAAATGTAGTATATGGATTCTTTGCGTGAATATTAAAAATCTGATTCTGATTTATCTTATGTCTATCTGATGAATCTGTGTTCCAGTCTTCTAATATAGAAGATTCATCTAGTCCAATTAAATACTTAAATCTATTTAGTTTTGAAATATGTACACCAGATTCAATATGTCTTTCATCTATAGATATATTCACTTTAACTTCACAACGATCGTCTGTGTGCCCGAAGTGATCCACAATATTCATGGTTTTAAGCATCGTATGCATAGCATCGTGATACGTCATAAATCCGGTCTCAAATATAAACATCTTAGTATTCGCATTGAATTTATTAGATAGTTTAAAAACATCAGTATTAGGTTCAAAACTTTCATCTACTCCTTTAAACCAATTCACTTTTTTACCTAGGTTTTTAGATAGTTTAGACGCAAGATCTCTTCTTCTAATAGGGGATTTAAACTCAAATGAAAATGATAGTAATGCATTTTCATAAACTTTATGTTTATCTAGTTCTTTGTACATAAGAATTCATAATCTTTAATTTATTTATTTGGTATGTTCTGAGTTAAATAAATATGAACGAGCCGAAATACATTATTTGCAGTATAAATAATATAAATAGACAGGAAATCATAATGGCAGCTAATACACAATTTGGAAACTATAAAATATTTAAAACTCTCAAGGCAACAGTTGAAGATATATTATTAGACACAATGCAATATCTATCTGGTAGATTCAACCAGAGTAAATCTGTATTTACTGCAGCTTCTCCATTTGGCCAAATACTAATAGTAATAGAAAATCTATCTCAACTTATATTCTTTTATATAGAAGACGCAATTACTGAATTAAACATTAACGAAGCATCTAGATTAACTTCTATATACTCACTAGCGTCCTTAGCGGGTCATAATCCAAGTAGAGCGATGTCTGCTACTGGAGAAATATCACTAAGTATTAACATAGACGCAGAAGAATTTCCAGTTAATTATGTAATACTTCCAAATTTAACAAGAGTTACCTGTGCGAATAATGGACTTACTTACATACTAGATCTTCCACAGGATGAAGTTAAATTTTCTCTTAATGGAGATAATGATGGATTAGCATTGAATGTGAGACAGGGAATTCTAGAAACTCAGACGGTTACTTCACAAGGAAGAGCTCTTGAAAGTTTTTCAATTGGAAGTCCCCAAAACTTCTTTATTGATAACTTCTTTGTAAACGTTTACGTAAATGGAGAAAAGTGGAAAAAATATGAATCTATGATTGATATTCCAAGAGGAGAAAAGGGATATATTATTAGAACTGGAATAACAAGCGGATTAGATGTTTACTTTGGAAATAACTCATTTGGTTTAATTCCAAACCGTGGAGCTGAGATAATAGTAGAATATTTAGTAAATGAAGGACCTAGGGGAAATATCAGAACAAACGACCCCGGGACAGTTAAATTCTCATTTGAAGATACAGGATTCTCAATATTAGGAGAAGAGATAGAATTAAATGACTATGTAATAATAGATACAATACATCCTCCGTTTTTTGGAGCAAATCCTGAAAATTCAGAATTGACTAGGCTAATTGCACCTAAAACTTCTAAAAGTTTTGCACTCGTTAATATTGATCATTATGAAATTACACTAAGAAAGCTAAATATGTTTTCTATGATATCAGTATATTTAGATGAATTAGACAGAAGAATGTTGAATTTATTTTTAATACCAGATATTAGAAAAACATTCAGTAATCCACAGGATTATTTTTCTGCAGATTTATATAGATTTGTATTAGGAACATATCAAAAATCAGAAATTCTTAGATATCTTGAGAAATCAGGGACTAAACTAATTGGTACTGATATTAAATTAATAGATCCAATTATTACCAGATATGTTGTAAATACATCAGTTATTGTATTTGATGACGTTTCAATAGAACTAATTAAAAATGATATATATTCAGCAATTGGAGAATATTTTGTTAAGAATACAAGACGAGAAAGAATTCCAAAAAGTGATTTAATTAAATTACTAGAAGATATAAATGGAGTTGACTCTGTTGCAATAACAATGGTTGCCAAAAATAATGAAAATTCTAAAAAGCTGAATTCAAATGCCGCACTTGTAGGGCTTGATGACTTCAATGATATTGTAATTGGAACAAACGAACTTCCTATTGTAAGGGGAGGATGGACTGATAGATATGGAAATGAATATAAAGAAGGAATATCAGAAGATTCACTAGGAGCAGTTAATATAAAAATAAGCAACATAGTTACTAGACCAACTATGTAATAAATAATATTATGGTAAAAGATAGCATATATAAACCAATCTATGAGAGAAGGGAAAAAAGGTTGCATCGTGGATATGATTATAAAGACAACATCATGAAAAACACTATGTCTAATCAAATGTTTGATGTAAATCCAGAATTAAATAGTTTCATTAAAAGTATTAATGATATTGTTTATAACTGGATAGAGTCAGTTAAGCAAATTAAAATATTCGCAAATCCGGCAGTTGACAAGTATGAAAATAAAATTAACTAAATGTCAGACGGTAAAATTAAAAAAGAAACTAGAACCCATCTCAAGAATGAGATAGAGTCTCTATTAAGCACAATTAACTCTCAGCCTAATGAGGATCTATTAATTGATAATGAATTAGCGGAAGAAACTAGAGCGCCAAGTCCATATGACTTTGAGAAGATGAGTGATGAATATACAGTTAAAGCAAAGGCTATAACTGATTCACTATTTAAGAATTTCGTAGATATTGGAATTTTTGAGAAAAATGATTATGCTCGACATAAGAAGGAGTTAGATACAATTAATATATCTAACTTATTTTTCCAATTAAGAACTCTTAAGATAACAATCATGAAAGTCATGGAAGAAATTGCATCTGGTAATACTCATCCTAGGCTACTTGAAGTAATGGGACAATTGCAAGATAAAATGGCAAATATCACAAAGATGCAGGCAAATTATGTTTTGTTTCTTGAAGATACATATAAAAAACTTAATAGTGAGGCTCCTGCTAATCCAGATAGTACACAAGTCGACTCTGCACCAGGAGAAGGGCAATTCTTTGTGTCGGTCGGAACTAAAAATATAATAGACAATTTGCCTGAAGTAGAAGTTACTGACGAAGATTTAATCATAAAGGATGACAGTTTAATATCTCCATCTAATAAATCTGAATTGCTTAAAAACATAGATGAGGATATTACGATTGATGACGATGAAGGAGACGATGAGTTTATTAATCTTGATGAAATAATTTAACACTATGAAGGATATAATGTCAGGAAGTGGTAGTTTTTCATCCATCAAGGTATCAGCAATCGGAGATGGAGAAAGTAATTATATATGGACTACCGAGAAAATAGAAAAATTAGTAGATGATATCAACAATGGTATTGAGGACATTAGAAAGCTTAAGAATTCTCCATTCAAAGATAACGACATTAATTTAAAACGTGAAAAATTACCATTTGAATATACTAATGAAGAAGTAAATGAGCTTTCAAAGTGTAAATCTAGCCTTCTTTATTTTGTAATCAATTATTGTATTATACAAACTCACGATGGTAGAAAGCTAGTTAGAGACATCGGAGGATTAAGAGACTTCCAAGAACAAATACTACATACATTTGACAATAATAATTTAAATATACTGATGGCAAGTCGTCAAACAGGTAAGACGGTTACCTCAGCTTTATATATGCTATGGTTCCTACTATTTCATCCTGAAAAAACTGCTTTATGTGTAGCTGATAACTTTACAACGACAAAGGAACTTATTGAGAAATTTAAAATTGCATTAGAAGGTTTACCATTTTATATGAAACCTGGAATAGAAACAATTAACTCAAGTAATGTAAGATTTGATTCAAAATCTAGACTAGTTGGTCGTACAACTACTAAGAAATCAGGTATCGGTCTTACAGTTAACTTATTATATGTAGATGAGTTTGCCCATATTAATGAATCTAATCTTGATGAATTTTACAGAGCAATTTTCCCTACTGTTACTGCCGATCCAAATGGTAAGATTATATTGACATCTACACCAAATGGTAAGAATAAATTCTGGGAAATATGGAAAGATGCAGTTGATGGTAAATCAAGATACGTTCCATTAAGAGTAGATTGGTGGCAGGTACCAGGACGTGGAGATGCTTGGAAAAAAGAAGTTATTGCCGATTTAGGTTCAGTAGAAGACTTTAACCAGGAATATGGATTACAGTTCTTTTCTTCTGATAAATTGTTATTAAACTCACGAGATCTTAAAAGACTAGAATTAATCAAAAAATCCTACGTGCAAACAAATTTAGTTTTAGAAGAAGACCTAGCTCATATAAATGAGTATTTATATTTCCATAAGAATTATTCTAGTAGAACACTTGACGATTTTAAATCAGATCAAGCTAATTACGTATTTAGTATAGATACGGCAGATGGGATAGGTGCAGATTATTCAGTTCTTAATATCTATAAAGTAGTAAGTATGCCTATAAAAGATCTTATGAAAAAGAAAGAAATAGTTAAAAATGAAATAGACGCAATATCTATTGTACAAGTGGGCTACTTAAGAAGTAATCAATTAGACATCGGAGAGTTTGCTATTGCATGTGAGCATATAATATATAACATATTCAATACTGATCAAACTAGAATCATAATAGAGCTTAATCATAAGGGTGATATTATATTAGAGCATCTTAAGGAAAACGATGATTATTGGCCAGGACAAATAGTTCACACTAAGCATACACAAGCAGCAGTTAACTTTAAGCCTGGATTACGACTAGGTCCTTCAAATAAGATTAAATACTGTGAAAAATTCAAATATTTAGTTACGATTAATAGAATAATTCCAAATGACGAATTTACAATTACTGAGCTCCAATCGTTTGGTAGATCAAAAGGCGGAATTTACAGAGGACAAAATGGAAATGATGATTTAGCAATGACATCAGTTAATATGTCATCATTATTTGAATCTTCTCAATTTTGGGACATAGCAATTGAAACATTTGAAAGACAATCGCCTGAATACGTGAAACAGTTAGAGGAAGATATTTTTAGCATCCATAGAACAGGAAGAAGGAAATCTGCATATGATTTCGATGAATTGAAAAGAATGAATGCTAGACAAGATAATGGAGGTCAAAACCGTAAGGATATAAAAGTTGACGTGTTTAATACAGAGTCACTATCTCATATGAAAAGTTTACAAGATAAATTTTTTAAATCTTAATTTCAAAGTGGTATAATATATCTGCACTAATAGTGCTAACGATAACGACAACGATATGAGAAAATTACAGTTTACTGGTGACGCTACCATAGAGGAGATATATGAGATACACAAAAGCGAAATTTACAACAACGTATTAGAATTAATTGAAAAAAATTACCGAAGTGACGAAATATATGAAATCGATGTGGTAAAAATATCTACAGAATCAAAAGATCATATAATTACTCTTACGAGAGATAAGTTTATTGCTAGTTTGAACCGATGCATTGCCTTTTTTGAAAAATTGGAGGAATACGAAAAATGCCAAGTTTGCGTAAATATGATCACTGAAATCAAAAATAAAAATAAAAAAATAACTAGCGTAAATGGGATTTGAGGAAACTAACAAAATTATCAATGAAAGAATTCAGGAAATAGCACAAAAATTTGCAAATAAATCAATAACGGAACGTGAGAGAAATGAGCTCGCATCACTGATATATCCTAAATTAAGATATCATATCTGGAAATTTTGTATGAATAATACAGATACAGATGAAGCGTTACAATGGACTCTTAAAAAGATATTTAATAATGTTGCAAAATTTGATTTTGAAAAGGGTAGATTTACAACATGGATTTATACTATAGCAAGAAACGAGACTTTATATTATTTACATATGAAGAAGAGAAACTCGTTTGGTACATTTGAAGGAATAACCGATAATACAGATGTTGGAGGATATTCTGATGTAGATAACTTTGATGATTTTGAAGAAAATCTAGATTCATTATATAATATAACTGTTGCGGAAATATATGGAATTGAAGATTCCTTATTAAAAAATATAGCAGTGGATAAAATGCTTAAAAAGCAAAAAGTAAAAAACATTGCAGATAAGTATAGTATCAATGAAAATACTGTAAAGACTAAGCTTAGAAAAATACGAACAGATATTAAAAGCAAAGTCTTAGAGAAAAATCCCCATTTCAGGGAAACATTAAATCACATTTTTGACATATGAAACTAAAAGACTATATTTACCCAAATAGAGTGTATAAGTCACTCAAACTTGCATTAAAAGAAAAAGTATATGCAGCAAGATATGCTAGCATTTTAAATGATTTAGAGCGAGAAGAAAAACTTAAAAGAATTGGATTTAGAAAAGATGGAAATAAATTATTTTTCGGAGTTAATTTAAATCCAGAATTATTAATGTATACTGAGGATTCTAAAGAATCAGTTGAATTAAGATTCGTATCAGATGCTACTAAAAAATATACTGATTTTTTACAAAACGAAGGAATCCTAGATTCAATCAAAGCGGATTACGAAAGAGTATTCACAGAAGATTTTTATGGATATATTGTACAGATATCATATGACTATAGAAACTACTTACCTAAGAAATTTAAATATGATATTGGGTATTTTATTGGACTATCGGCAATTGTTATCGGAGGCATCCTAATCACATTATTAAGTATATTTTAATATCCGATAAATAAATAATAAAAATAAATACATAAAGATGAAAGACTTTTTAATAAAATATAAGGTTCACATACTCGCTACTATATTAGCAATAGTATTTATTGGATCATGTTCAAAATCTAGAAAAATTAGTCGCTTTGAAAAAGCAGAAGTAGAATATACTAATTCAATTGATAGTTTAAACACAGTGATTTCTATAAAGGATGCTAGATTAGATTCTATTCCTGAAATACTAAAAATAGAGAAACTATCAATATATTTGTCTCTTGATGATACAATATCAAGAGTAGACAGAACTCCACAATTAATGGGATTTCACACTCTAATTAAGGATAAAATAAAAGATATCCAAAATGATTAAATGGATCAAGTCTAATAGAAATACGATAATCCGTAACTCATTTTTACTTCCAATATTATTGGTCGTAATTATGTCGATTAGTCATGTTATAAGTTGGTATGATTTAGGTAATCCAATGTCATGGGCAATATATCTGTCGGTTGCTATTGAGATATTTGCACTTGCTTCAGTATCAGCGTCTTCTATTAAAATGAAACGAGGATCAATATGGTTTTTATTTGGATTAGTTACACTGATTCAAATAATTGGTAACATGTTCTATGAATTCAATTATATAAATCCAACTGGAGAAAATTTCATAGCTTGGATAGAGCTTATTAATCCTATGTTTGAAGATTGGGAAGTTATTGATCATCGAAGATTTCTAGCAACTATACAAGGTGGAACACTTCCAATAATGTCACTTACTGCTCTTCATTTTTACATTAAATTTAATGATCTTGCACATACTGAAGAAACACCAAATGACAAAACTAAGAGGTACTTCGATGCTAGAAATAGAAAAATGGAAGAAATGGTAGCAGCCAATTCCAAATCAGATGAGGAAATTATCGCAGATGGAGAAAAAATGAAAGTCAAAAAAGCAATGACTAGAGCTTCTAAAATGAGCGAAAATATAGAAACAGATGAAAATGAACCTACTGCTCTTGCATTCACACAAAGTGAGGAACAACATTTAAAAAAATCAGAAATTGATAGAGCTGCTGAAATAGATGCCAGAATCGATGAAGAACTTAAAAAAGTAACAACTGATGATAGTCCAAAGGTTAATCTAGAGGACACTCACGCTAACGCTGATATAGATAAAGATATACACGATTCTCGTGGAAATACACCTATCTATTCAAAACAAATAGACCCTAGCACTGGTAAATTTGTTCATAAAAAAATAGACCAGACTTATGGCAATTCCTAAATTAGACAGTGTATGTAACAATGCAGCATCTGATGCTCAACCTATATTACAACTATTTGACGATAAATGTTTTAAAATAGTAGAAAAAGCAAAAGCCGAATCAGTATTCTGCTTAGATGACTTTGCGTTTCCAGTAGATGGAAAATCATGTATTTCTTTAGAAGGAGAAATGGACGGAGGCGAATTGATGCTATTTGATAACCAAATATTAACAGCAGGGTCTCCTGTATTAGATCTACAATCTGATTCAATTTACGTAAGGGGAATAATGGTTAAAATAGAATATCCAGAAAATGATTCTAATGGAGAAGAAATAGATATCACAGATAAAAACGTGGAAATATGGATAGAAGATGCAGAAACTTTAGATTATAAAGAGCATCCATTGTATAATTTATTTGTAATGTTTACTAATCCTAAGTCAAATGACCCACGTCATCTGATAAATAGAATAAAGATAGTTAATCCTAATCCACTGTATTCAGTTTCGATTACGGCATTAATAGTCTACGGAAAAGTAAAATAATAATATACAATGAACGATTTTGCAACAGAATTAATTGAACTTAATAACGCAGCTTCTGCATCTCCAGAATTGTCGTATAAGCCAATCTATATCGTAACCGATAAAAGAAGAGTTGATCCTAATAAAACAACATTAAAATATCTGCAAGTAGGTGGACCAACAGCAAATGATAAAATTGGTAATGCTCTTGGAGCAATATTCAAAGTTGAATTTGTAGATCTTTCTGCGTTATCTGCTACTCATATTAAAATATGGGGAATTCATAACGATGATGATTCTGCAGTAATTTATCCAGTCGCATATCTAAATGGTATAACTCTAAATGTTGTGCTAGATAAATTTGAATTTACTGATGCTGTTGGAAATATAGCAGCTGCGGGAGGAGCATACACGATAATAGGACATAGAAAGAATACACAACCGTTACTATAATGAGTAAATTAAACGAAGCTAGAGGATTTAATATGTTTCAACAGCGAGACAAAATGGCAGGGCTACCTTTCACAGGTCGATCTGGTGATTTTAACTTTGTAACTGGACGCAGCCAATTTACTCCTGGTATTTCAATTAAACAACTTCCACTTAGTGACCTATCATTACCAACTGACGTTGGAATATCAGAATTCCAATCTAATGTAAATGTAATTAAACACTACTTTAGACCAGGAATGAGAGTCAGGGGATTACTCGTTAATTCTAAAATTGGATCTAATAAAGGTAGAATAGTTATTGGAAAACTTGAAAAGATCGATGTAAATCGACGTGACCATACAATAAAAGTTTATATCAAAGATCCTGAAACATTAGAAACTCAAGAGATATACATTGACTCACTAGAAAGATTATATGAACATAGATATCGAGCATTCAGTTTCTCAGAGTTCATAGGATCTTAAATCAATAAATAATATTAATAGAAAGCTGCTGTTTCTAAAACTAGCAGCTTCTTTTTTTATATAAGATAAAAAAATCTATTTTTATTATGGATGATAATCAAAATGAAGAATTAGCTATGCTAGATAAGATGGACGCTGAAGGAGGAGTTAATAAGCCAATTTCCGAGGCAGATGAAATCGTAGAAAAATCAGAACCGGTTAAATCACTAGGCAAAGCTAAAAGTTATGAACATCGCGAACATGTAATGTCAGCTGTCGAAGATTCTCCGTGGAAACTTCTAAATTTGGAATTACTTCCTTCTCGTGGAATGTTCTATCCTCATGATTCAGAGCTAATGATCAAATCTGCGACAGGACGGGAAATTAGACACTGGTCTACTATGGATGAACATGATCCAATTGATGTAAGAGAAAAAATAAACTTTGTGCTAAATAAATGTTCTAAATTTAAAGTTAGAGGAAATCCTAGACTTATGAATTTTAGTGAATTCTCAGATGTAGACAAGTACCATATATTATTTAGAATATACGAATTGACATTTCCTAATCAGGAAAATAAATTAATGGCTAAATTAAGATGCGCAAATGGAAAATGTAAGCATGTAAATAAACTTCAAGTAACTAGTAAAAATTTATTAGGATTTGAAATACCTGAAGAGATTTACAAATATTATAATCCCGATGAAAAATGTTTCGTTGTTCACTCTCCTAAGTTAGAAGAAACACTTAGGTTCTATTTACCAACGTCAGGAACGATGGATAAATTCAGAGAAAAAAGGAAAGAGGAAGAAAAATCAGGAATAGAAATTGATAAAGCTTTCTATAACGTTGGACCGTATCTAGTACAAGATTTTAAACAATTAAATCGTATATCATTATCTAAATTGAAACAAGAAACATTCGGATGGAACGATCTTAAATTTACAATTATCCATAAGTTTACCGAGATGTTACGAAAAGCAGCAGTAAATAGGGCGACTGGTGTATGTGAAAAATGTAAGTCCAGATTGGAGAGCTCGATTTTTTTGGGAGGAAGCTTCACTGTCAAAGATATTTTCATTGTTTCAACTGGACTTGATGAACTTATTTGAGCTAAATGCTCGATTGGCAGTGAAGCTTAACCAAAGCTTTGATACACTATACGATTTAGAATATATGGAATATTCTCTGCTTTTAAATATCATAAATAAGGATATTGAGGAAGAAAATGAGAGAATTTCTGAGATTGAAAGACAAAGGGAAGATAATAACTCTCAGTTGAAAGTAAACTTGCCTTCTCATTTGAAATCCTAATAAATAATAAAAAATGACAAATCATTGAGTGTTTCAAATTATATAGATAATTACAATAGGAAACGTGATAATATTATTCAAAGTAATATTGAATATTCTAATAATAATCCGTACCCTATTGATGAGTTAAATGAATTAGGAAATAGTACTGTTCTTAAATATGTGTTTGATGAGAATGGACAAATTCCATCTGCACAGAAAAGAATAAAATTACTTGCTATTGAAGACAATAAAGATCTATATGATAGATTATCAAATGGTGCTCGTGGATTAGAAAAACTTAAACAAAATGAAAAGTTATTAGAAATTGATCCAGAAGCAGTGCTTAAATCTAGATTCGACGAAGTCGTTAAAGTACTTAATAGAACTAACTCTACTACAGATGGAAATATTAAATTAGATGAATGGTTAAATGGAGAAATAACAGAAGGCAACTTCAATACGTTTGGTGAATTATATAATGCAATATTAGAATCTTCTAATATGACTGGAATTGATGCAGATATAGAATTCGTAATATCAGCATTTAAAGAATTAAGTGGAAGTGATGAAACTGATGAACCTACTGATGACGTTAATACGTTAAATGATGAGGACATCATCGATGAAGTAATTGACGGAGAAGATCCATTAAACTTAGGAGAAACATCGGAAACATCTGATATAGTAGAAGGAGAAATTACTGAGACTGCTCCTGAGCTTGAACCTGAATTAACACTAACCGACGATGAATTAGATGAGGATAGAGGATTTACGGAAATAGATGAAGTATCTCCAATTAATGAAGAGGCTACAGTCGGTGATTTTGATACAAATGAAGATGGAACAGTATCTCTATCTGAATATAATGAAAATATAAATTCTATAATAAATGATATTCAGGAAAATGTAACCAATGAAACATCAAATATAGACAATCAGATAAATGAGGCAATTAACAACAACGATAGATCTTATTTAGACAATATTAATAATGAGACCGAAGGCGATGTTATAAATAATTCTAGTTCTATAACTGAATCTAATGAATCATCCACTACTTCGTCAACTGGTACTGGAAGTGGATATTTTGATGACGATATTGCTCCAACATCATCCAGGGATTTGGAGATTCTTAGATCTACTCTTGGAATGACAAGCGAAAGGGAAACTGCTTCTGAATCAAATGATACAATAAATGATTCAAACAGAGATGGAATAGAAGTAGTAGATGATACAATAAATGATTCAAACAGAGATGGAATAGAAGTAGTAGATGATATAATTAATGAGACATCAGTTAATTCTGATTCACCTAGCATTGGAACAAATAATATGTCAGCTGATACTGATACTGAAGAAACTGAGGTAGTTAGGGACAGAGTAGGAATAGATAAATTTGTCGCACCGATTAATACTCCAGCTATTGATAGAACTAATGATGAAACTAAACCAATCGGAGAAGAAGTAAAAATGACGGAGGTTAAATCTGAATCCAATGATGCAGCTCTTCCAGAAAAAACTGAAACATCAATTACGAACAATGAAAACAATAAATCAGAAACTGTAAATCCTGGATATACATTTGTTGATATTTCACAGGTAGAAGCGAGACTTAGAAAAATAGAAAATCTATTATCGTCTCCACTAGAAGTTAAAATAGTAGACTAATGAATATAAAAGAAGAATACAAAAAAGAACTAAAAGCTATTGTTAATCGATATGCTGAAATTCATATTGAAATAAAAAAGTTAGAGGAAGAGATGTTAAAACTAGTCGATTCAAAAAACGACGTATCAACTGAACTCCTTAATTTAAGAGATACTGAGATATCCCTAATAAATAAAATAGAAGAGGATATAGGGGAAAAACTAACCCAGGAATTTCTTACTGAAATAGTAAACTCATAATTATGTTAGAAAAATTAAAAAGGCTTCCACTAAATATTATATTAATGATAGTAATAGTAGTGCTTGTGTTATTATATTTAAAACAATGTAATAGATCTTCTAATTTAGATTCAGATCTTAAAATTGCAAATATGAATAGTCAGGTTTTTAATGATAGTATAACTACGTATAGAGATAAAGCAGGAAATCTAACGTACGAGAAAGGCATCCTCGTTGCATCAGAGAAAGATTTAAAAGATCTTAATAAAGAACTATATAATGAAGTAAAGGAGCTCAAAGACAATCCTAAAATAATAATCAAGGAAAGTATTGTTATAAAAGAGGTTCCATTCGAAGTCCCGACTTATATTAATGTATACCCAGATGGATCTACTGGACTTTCGTGGAGCAGAGATACTACTTATAACAATAGAAATTATCAAAAGTTAGAAGGAGAAACTAGATTTATATACGATTCTCTTGGAATACATAATCCATATACAATGATAAATTCTAACGAAATTGGAATATCATTTATAACAGGAATCAAAGAGGGTAAAGATCATTATGAAATATTTATAAAATCTGATTATCCTGGATTTACAGTTACTGATATTCAAGGATCTATATTAGACAAAAAGATGATTCAATCAAATGAAAGCGCAGTTGTATTTGGTCCATCTATTGGATATGGAGCAATACTTAGTCCAAATGGAACAATTGGACACGGAGTCACAGTTGGGTTTAATGCTACTTATAATCTAAATAGACACTTCAAAAAGTTATTCAAAAAATATAATTTATAAGCATGTCAGTACAAAGTAGATTCATAAGTTTATCATCATATTGTTTAGTTGAGTATATGTTTGAACCAATGGGTTCAACTAACTTTCTAAGTGATAATGTCATTCTATTAAAGAATGATAAATCAGGAGTATATCAAATATACAATGAAGATAGTTCACTGTCAAACACTAGAAACATAAGAGACATAACAGTAACACCCATTGGAAACAATAAGATGGTTTATCTAGATTCTGAAAAAGTCCCTAATTATATAGATTATGATAATGACATGACAGAGACCCTACTTACTGGTTATAACGTAGTGTATGATAGAGTGAGATTTCACTTTGTATCTGGATTTGATTTTGAAGGATTTGAGGCACTTATACTAGCAGTAATGAATAAGCAAAATAATGGAGAAAATCATTTATTTGCAAATATTTTACTTGCTCCTGAAACTATTTCAGAATTATTAACATTTAATTCTAAACCTCTATTCTTATCAGATTCACAATTTGATAGATACATTGACGTATTAGTTCCATCAATTAAGAATATAAATCAAGATTATGACGTTGCTCCTAATCCATCTATTACTTTTTCTGCAAATATTACTCCTACTACTACTGGTGGACATAGTGCGTTTATAACAAATGCACCAATCACAGTAACCCTATCTGAATGTGCTAAACGTTCTAAACTAGCAACTAATGTAGGAATAAAATATGATACATTTGAAATAACTGAAAACTATGATGCATCTGTTTCTCAAACAAATGAGTTTGATAATGTAGGAGCATCTGTGAATGAATCCTCTAATGGAGATTTTATAGAATACTATTTAACATGGAATGGGGGATTCCCTGAAGAATTAATATCGATTTTAAATAAAAGAAACCCTAATGATGATTGGGTAATAATTCATCAACTTAGTGTATTTGAACAGGTTGGAAGTTCCTTTCAAAACACATCTAGACAAATTATATTTCAAGAAGACAGTTATGATGAACCTTTAGTTTATCGTCCAGTTTTAAAATTTGCCGGATCTGCAATTAGCATGTCAATTGATTTACTATCTAGATTAACAAATAGAAGAAACGGAGAACAGATTATTAGAGAAGCTTCCTATACTTTAATATCTCCTAAGAAATATGGAAGAAAACTTAATGTTATTCCGTTAAGTGATGAACCACAATCGCAAAAAGTATATAATAAGATAATTAAAAAGGATTTTGAATCAACTAACTTATTCATTGAGCCTTCATTTGCTCCAGGATTTAATACTGAGATCCCAGTGATAAATGAACCGGTTACTACAACTGAATATATTCCAGTATTTTTTAACAATAATAACATCTCTATTTCAAATAATAACGGGATGCTAAAAACAAGGGACATAGCGGATGAAATTATATTTGGACCCGGAGCTCTACGCTTCGTACTGTCTCCGTTTGATAATGTAATTAAGTTAAAAATGTTTAATATAATTAATAAGAAGCCTGTTCCGTTAGATCTTAATTTAACAGCCGCTTCATATAAAATGACATTTGAAACACAAGAAGGTAAAATACAAGTTCAAAATGATAATAGCGATAAGACAGAAAACTTATCAAACGGAGAAATATCATTTAAGATATCTAAAAAGGATAGTACTGTGATATTAAAGTCTTCAAATCAAACTGTGTATATTACATCAGTTTCACAAGAAGGAACGGAAACATTAATGTACACGGGAGAATGGAGAAAGCCAACCCAACAAGACGAAGTAGATAGAGCTATTAAAGAAGCAAAAGAAGCATATGCTGAGATTGAAAATAGAGAATCTAAAATAACAGAACTAGAACGCAAAATAGAACAGCTTACATCAAGGGAAGAGAAATTTAAATTTTCAATTAATAAAAATACACTAATTAAAAAGAAAGCAGTAGCGCCAACTGTTAATAGATTTGGAATGAAAAGTCCTAAGAAAATTAGAACTGATGTTTCCAATGCGGGTAGGAAGTCAAAATCATTAGTCGATTTATCTAAATTGACTAAAAATAGTAACTGAGACTGATAAATAATAAAAAATAATTTGCATAAGAATGAAGGATTTTGTAAATAACGTAATACGCGAATTAAAGAATGATTCTAGTTTAAATGATAACTCTTTAGTAAAATTAGTAATTGAGTCAACCGACAAGTCGATTGCTAATAACAATACATATGATAATATATACTTAGAGCTTAAAAATTCTCTAACGGAAATTAATGAGCATTTAAAGAATACTAAGATAAATGGACTATTATCACAATTCACAAAACAAGAAAGAACACCAGATTCAATTCTAAATGAGATGAGTAAGGTTGCTGATTTAAGAAGTAAGATTTCTTTGATTAGAGAATCAAACGCTTATTCAAACCCAATTATAAAGTCAAAGGTAGATAACTATCAGAATGAACTTAACACTGGAAAACCTGAATTCAGATTATATCCTTCTTTTATCAGTGAATTCACACAGCATATACATGAAAGTTCAGTTAAAAACGCAGTTGATCAGGTTGTTAATGTTCTTGAAAATAGAGCAACTGATCTAGAGGTACTAAATACAATTCATATGATGAATGATTCAAATGGAGTAACTAGGATGTATGAGTCAATCGCTGATTCATTAAAGAGTGCTCTAGTTGAAAACAAATACAGTGCAGATATTATTAATTTAATGCATGGAGAATCTAACCTTCCGTTAGTAACTCAACTTGTTAATAATCTAAGAATAATGGAATCATCCAAAGACGGCTCATTTACTCTAGGATCTGGATCAACTGATACTAGAATTCAAAATTTAATTGCACCTGCAATTAAACTTAAAACTGGAATATTAACATATACTGATGGTAGATTCATTAAGATATCCGAATCTAATAAATTAACTGGTAACGAAACTGAGGTCCACATTAATGAAGGATTTACAATTGCTACTATGAATCCTGAATTTATTCAAGCAAAATTCCCAGAGTTTTATAACCTATCAGAAGCATTTGCTACATTAGGATTTGTACCTTCTCAATCTAGAGAAGGAGTAGAAAGTAATTCTATCAGAAACTTTAAACTTGGTTTAAATACAAATGAATCTAATGGATTAGACATTTACTTAAATGGAAATAAAGTTGATGGATTAGGATCTATCAATTTATCAGAATCTCTAGTTATGGAAAGACCAGATGTTAGAAACAGAGTAGAATATGTATTTGAACATCTTGATAAAATCGTTACATTCGAATTCATTAAGAATATCACAAACGATAGACTTATATCAGAGGCTACGGTTTTTGAATTATCAGGAGATTACGTAGTATGTAACAAGACTAATGCAGCTGAAAGAGTTTGGAATAAAGTTGACGAACATCAAATGTTTGATTTCTTTAATGAGAACTTCCAATATGATATTAGTCCCGTATTTAAATCTAAAATTGATGAGTCTATTGCAGAAAAAAGAAGAATTGAAGAAGCTAAGGCAACTATCATGGAAAATGTAGCTAAATTAGAAGGGTCAGTTAAGAAATTAAATGAGACTATTAATTCTAAACATGTTGATCAGTCTCAAGTTGTAGAATTAGAAAAACTTAAAACAAATATTCAAGAATCTATTTCTAAATTGAAAGAAGATTATATTAATGTTGATCTAGCTAAATCCGGTATTAAATCTCAAAAGTCTAAAGTAGATGAAGGTGAAATGCCAGCTGGACTTAAAGCTTATCATGAAAAGAAGAAAGCTAAGAAAGACGGTAAGAAAAAAGAAGACGACGGAAAAGATAAAGAAGACAAAGATGATAAATCTAAGAAAAAGAAAGATGATAAGGGAGAAGTAAATGAAACACTTGATACTTCTGCTCTAATGGCTAAATACGGAAAAGTACATAGTTAAGTCTTTACACTCTAATAATACTAAAGCGGATATTTTATCCGCTTTTTTTATGTTTAATAAAACGGAAGTATAATTTTTAGTATAATAATAAAAAAAACAATATTATATGGAAACATTAAACGATGTAAAAGGAGCCTTTGTTGGATCTTTGGTTAGAAATAACAAAAAGATCCGTGAAGACAGAGCAATTGCAATCGCTGAAGAAGCGGACATGAAGTATAAGCGTAAAGTTGAAGATCTTCAAATCAAAATCAAGCAAATGAAAAGAGAGCGTGACAACATGTTGGATATGAGTCCAACTAGTGCAGACTCTTTAGTAATGGCTAGTGATTTCGACGGAGATCAATTTGTAGAGAAGGACCTAAAATTAGGTGTGGATATCAGAAATCTTGAGATTAAACTTGAAGTTGCTCAAAAAAGATATTCATTCTTATTTGAAGGTGAATCAGAAAATGTAACCACTGACACATAATGGGACATTCAAGTTATTCAGTACAGAGCAGAGTCTCGTCGGCAAGGTCGGCGCACTATGCCACTGCAAGTAGAGATGAAATCTTTACGCAGTCGAAAGAAAGAAAGGCCCATGAATTAATGGCATCTAAGAACATTGCTCTTAGAGAATCTAATGATTCGGAAGAACATCCGAATACAGTACCAGTTCAGTTATATTTAGATGTAACTGGATCAATGGGTCACATTCCACATGAAATGATTAAGGACGGACTTCCTACATTAGTAGGTACTCTAGTTCAAAATGGTATTCCAGATGTTGCTTTAATGTTTGGAGCTATTGGTGATCATGAGTGTGATGGAGATCCTCTTCAAGTTGCTCAATTCGAATCAGGAGATGAGGAATTGGACATGTGGTTAACACGTACTTACCTTGAAGGTGGAGGCGGTGGAAACGCTGGAGAGTCATATCTATTAGCATGGTATTTCGCAGCGTTCCATACGAGAACTGATGCATGGGACAAGAGAGGTAAAAAAGGATTTGTATTCACAATTGGTGATGAACCTAATTTACAATCTCTTCCAATCTCAGCAGTTAAAGAAGTAATGGGAGATAATGCCCATGGTCAAGCTACATATTCCGCTGATGAGTTATTAGCGGCAGCTCAGGAAAAGAATCACGTATATCACATCATGTTAGAGCATGGATATAGAGGAGGTTATACAACTGAAGAATGGAAGCAAAAACTAGGTGATAGGTGCTTAGTAGTTCAAGACTACAAAGAAATTAGTAAATTAATTTCTGATACTATTCTATCACATGATACTAATGTTGATCAAAGTAATCTACAAACTGCTCCTTCTGATACAGGAAGTACAAGTGGAGGTACTGATCACGTAGAACCAATGCTATAATGATAGTTATTGGAGCCGGATTTGGAGATGAGGGTAAGGGGTTAACTACCTCTTACCTATGCTCTAAATGCAAAAATCCTCTCGTTGTGAGATTCAATGGAGGCCATCAAGCAGGTCACACTGTTGTTAAAGATGGAGTTCGACACGTATCATCTACATATGGAGCTGGAGCTTTATATAATATCCCAACTTATATCAGTGAATATTGTACGTTTTTTCCAACGGCGATGTTAAATGAACTACATAAACTACAAGAGGACAACTGTGTATCACCTCGATTGATAGTTCATCCTCTATGCGCAGTTACGACACCTTTTGATTTATCATATAACCAAAAATTAGAAGATGATAGAGGGACCCGTAGACACGGATCCGTTGGAGTTGGATTTGGTGCAACTCTACAAAGACAAGAAGATCACTTTAAGTTATTTGTACAAGATTTAGAATTTCCAAAGATAGTATGGGCAAAGCTTAAAAATATTGCTGAATATTATAATTGGGATTTTGAAACAGCAATGGACATACTTGATCTAGATTCGTTTATGGATGATGTTAAATATGCTACTGAAAGTATTGACATTATGAATTATTCCGAAATTAGAGACGAACAAAGATGGGATTTAGTTTTAGAAGGAGCACAAGGAATATTATTAGATCAAGACCATGGATTTTTTCCAAATGTAACTCGTTCAAATACGACTACTAAAAATGCAATGGATGTATGGTCTAAATTATCAAAGGGAGGATTCTATTTAACTCGTCCAGATATTTATTATGTAACTAGAACATATCAGACTAGACATGGAGCTGGATATATGTCAAATACTGATGATATAGAATCTCAACTTGTCAACAATGAAGATGAGACAAATAAAAGTCATGATTATCAAGGAAACTTTAGAATAGGATCTCTTGATCCAGAAATGTTAAACTACGCATTATATTGTGATCAGAATTATGCTTCAAAGGAATCTAATAAATATTTAGTTGTTACATGTATGGATCAATTTCCAATATCAATTGATAGATTAAAAAAAGAATTAATTATGGAATTTGATGGTATTTATGTATCACATGGACCAGATCCAGACAATATTACTGAATATGAAGGTGAAACTGAAAACACATCAATAGTATAATAAAGATATGGCAAAACAAAAATCAATTTTAGAAGAAGCACATGAGATCGTAAATGAACGATCTGAAGAAGCAGACAGAAACTACGGACCTTTCTCAGAAGGAATGGAACGTGCCGCAATGATCTTTAATGGCATGACAGGACACAATGTTTCTGGCGGTGATATGTTTAAAGCACTAGTTGCATTGAAGTTCTCTCGTGAGTCTTATAATCATAAGAAAGATAACTTATTAGACGCAGTTGCATATATTCAAGGATTAGAAAATTACGAAAATGAAAAAAAGTAAAATACATATATTAATAACTGGAGAACCTAACTCAGGAAAGAGTCGAGTTTTAAAGTTCATTAAAGATTCTTTAAATAAAGAAGGATTTAATGTTGATTTTAATGGAGGAATAGATTTTAATGATGAATCTGACTTTGATAGACATCATGATAAAAATCTAAAATCGGGAATTTCCCAAATTTCAGAAATAACAGAAGTATCAATTGAGGAAAAATCAGTAAAAAGAGGATCGATATGAAGAAAATAGCATTAACCTCCGTATTTGCAAACTTAACTTACAATGATAAAAATCATAGAGGGTTGGAAGCAATGTTCATCAAGAAAATGATGGAAGAAAAAGGAGCACAAGTCGACTGTGTTGGATATAAAAATAGAAACATGAAAGATCTTGATTTCTATCATAATTATACAGACACCGATTTTTCTGAATATGGTGCAGTTATAGTTCAATTATCTACTCCTAATTTCTTCGGAGGAGTAATGGGAGAACATTGTGAAACTATTTGTAATAATCTTGCAAAATTTGAAGGTAAAATTTACTTTCTTATTAATGATCCACGTATCCCACCAATGAATTATGCAAAAACTATATCAGATCGATTTGATCTATGCAATGATGCAGTTGAACCGTGGGAAAGAATTCTAAAAGAGGCTACTCATTTATTTGCTGGAAAAGATATAAAGCAATTCTTAGGATATGAACCTGAAAATTGGCAACGTGTCGATTGGTTCACGTATATTTTTAAGGAAAGATTTACAAACTCAAATCAATTTGATATATTTGCTTCAGCTAATGAAACTCTTGAAAAAGAATATGATCTAGTTTACTTTGGAGATAAAAGAGGATCATTCAGAGAAAAACAATTAAGAAAGTATTTTCCAGAAAATACTAAAAATCTTAAAATTGGATATAAATCCGATAAAGTTCCAGGTGAGTTCATAAAGAAATTAAAACACGAGGATCTAATGGCTAAATTAGATTCTGTAAAAGTTTCATTTATCACAGGTGACGAGGAGCATCTTGATAATGTTACGACATATAGATTCTACGAAACACTAGCATCTAACTGCCTAGCTGCAATTCAAATTGAATATGATCCGGAAAAAACTTTAATTCAAGATCCAGTTCTTAAGGATTTACTTTATGTCGAGAACCAAGACGACGTTAAACGATTGATTGAAGCATATTCTCCAGATCTTATAAATAGACAGAGAGCAGAGTTAAGAAGAATATTCGATATGTAAGATACTACTTACATGACTCAAGGAGGCCCTCAAACGAGGGTCTTTTTTGTTTATAGTATTGAATAAATAATAAAAATAACTATGCATTCATGCGCCATATAATACCGTATGTAGATAATAGCCGACCCTTTGGAATAACTAATCCATCATATTCTGATTCATTAGTATATGAGTCTAATATATTACAGAAAGCAGATTCACTTATTCCAGGAGATATCTTAGTTCAACTAGAAATTAAACAACTACTTGAGGAAGGATTTAAAAAAGTCGATGAATATCACAGAGCCCTTCTTAAAGGTAAAAATATTCTTTTAGATAAAGCATCCCATCTTATATCGGATGAACAGATGATTAAGATAGAAGAAAAGATTAAATTCACATTATCTAAAATTAATGAGCAAGCATCTACTTTGACTACTGATCCAAATACAGTAAAAGCTAAAATGGATGACAAAGATTGGAACAACGTAATGTCTAATATTGAAAGCACTACTGATGGAGTCGGTGCAACTGATGCTGAAAAAGGAGGAATGCTAGGAATGCTAAAGGGATTACTTAGTGCACTTACTGAAGGAGGATCAATGATAGGAATAATTCACTTTGTATTAGATATATTAGGATTAGTTGGAGATTTATTTGGAAATGCAGGAGCAATATTTGACGTATTAAACGGAGTCATTTATATGATACGAGCGATAAATGGAGATACAGGAAAATGGATTCTCGCTCTAATATCATTTGCTGCAGCAGCAATACCATTTGCTGGAAATATTATGAAAGGAATGTTCCAAACTGGTAAAGCTGGAAAATCAGTTGTTAAAATAACTACTGAATATATGCAAGCTGAAAAGGTAGTAACTAAAGGAGGTAAGGAAACTATCGAACAGGGAGTTAAAAAAGGATCTGCTAAAATATCAGATGAAGCATTAGAGGTATTTGCTAAAGCTGGACCTGAAGGAGAAAAAGCATTAGAATATGTTGCAAAGGCATCTAAAAAATCGATACCGATAGTAGGTCAAATAATGGATACGTTTTTTAATAAATTTCTAGGAACAGTAGTTGGATGGGTACCATTTTTAGGAAAACCTCTTAAAAACTTCTTTGCAAAAATAGCGGATATGTTTGGAACATTTTCTAAGAAATCTGTTAAATTTGCAGATGATGTTCCTCAAATTATAAAACAGTCACATGTTAAACAAATTGATGAGTTCTTTGAGGCAGCTGCCAGTAGACAAGGAACAATGATATCTGCTAGTGGAAATAAACTAATTATTAAAGATTCACAGGGAGCTATATTAAAACAATTAGATGGATCAGTATTAAAATCAACAAACTTCCTTAAAAAGAGATATGGTCCAGATTTAGCAGGAGAGATTAACAAAAAATACGCTAAACGTACTGAGGGAAATGTCCTTAATTTTTACAGTGAACTTGCTGAAAATTTAAAGCACGTAGATAAAAAATACGGTACTGCTGTTAAATATGCTAAAGGAGCAGGAAAGGTAGGACTTAAAGCATTTCGTTTCTCTAGAAACTTAACATTCTTTATTGGCAAACAAGTAGCTAAAATAATGATTGGATTTGATGTAACAAGTATGACTGATGGAGAATTAGAGAATCTAGGTGCTGTTTCAATTAACCAATCAATGCAAAATAGAATAGACAGGGCACTTGAAGAAAATCCAGATGCGGCATATGTAGTTCCAGTATTAGATACTACAGTTGATAATACAGCAACTGAGATACTAAACGGTGAATTACAAAAAAATGCAGAAAGATTTGGTCTTCCTGATATTGGAATGGTTGCATATGCTCAATATAGAAAAAAGGATAAAATTCCAGACGATGTTGTAGATTTTTGGAACTTTGCCTATGATGATTCAGAGGAAGCTATAGATAATATAGAAAGGGATATTACTCCAAATAAGAGTAAATCAAAAGCACCAAATATTAAAGGTACTACTAATGAAAATAACTCATTCAAGCATTTACGTAAATTTAAACTTTAATTACAAAACATAGAACAATAAAAAAGCCAGCTAATGCTGGCTTTTTAAGTTTGATATATTAAGTATTATTCTGATTCTAGTGTTTTACCTCCAGTCATAGCATTTTTGTATAGTTTTATTTCAGGGTGATTACTAGCTCCGTCTCCGGTAAGTGCTGCCCACCATACTTTTGCCATTTGTCCCATGTCTCCTCCCAGTTCGTCTGCAAGTACATCATATACTTTAAATCCTGGATCTAATGTTTCGTATTCTGTTTGTACATCTTTTGCTCCCTTTGGAGTAAGTGATGTGATTATCAATGCTATTTGTAATTCTTCAGTATCCGTAGTATTACCCCAGAATCCTGTTCCGGCTTTAAGGTCTACTAGCATTTGAGCTAATGTTTCTCCATCAGCATCTTGTACTCCGGCTATATAATTAGATGGATCTGCTGTTGTTGAATCATACCATCCCATAATTTCAGTAAAACCTGGAGAAGAGTCTGCATTTGCATCTCCTAAATCTCCTGCTTTCTTTGTAGCGAGTGCCATACCTGCAGCCGTTGCGTTTACCCCAGCAGTGTTTAATATTTTATTAGCAATTCCAGGCTGTATATTTACTATAAAAGAATCAGCATTTGTTGTAAATGGTGTTTTGTTTGCTCCAGTGAGTGGTCTAAGTTGAACTCCTTTATCTGATATTCTAAGAACTTTATGTTTCACCATTTTATTTCCTCTCTTATACATAAGTGTTGAACCTGCCTTAAGTTCTTTTCCTAAGTGGGTCGCCTTAGCTGATCCTGCCAGCTTCTTCCATCCTGGGATTCTAGATACAACTCCTTTTACTCCTTTAAGGGTAGCATCTCCTGCTTTAATAATTCCCCTTCCTACTTTAGTTGATTTAGCAATCTTAGATCCTGTTGATGCTACTCTAGTTGCGGCTGCTCCTCCTTTTAAAGATACATTAGCAATAGTTCCCATTCCAAGTGTTCCAATAGTAAGTGCAATATCTCCAAGTATAGAACCTAAATTAGTTCCTCTTGTCCATGAGCTAGGTACCTCACGTCTAAATAAATTTAATGCCGTGGCTTCGGCCCTTCCTGAAAATTCAGTTTCTAGTTTTCCACTAATATTTCCAACTTCACTAGCGAGTGCATCAAAATATACTTTCGGATCTAATCTTTTTTCTACAGCAATTGCTCCTAATGCTCCTGCTACTCCTATTAATTTATCTTCGTCTGTTCCGTCATCACCAGCATCTCCTAGTCCAACTAGTGATCCTAGATAATTTCCAATTGTTCCTACCACTCCTAAGTCTCCTTTTAAAGATTGATTAAAATAACCAGCGGCCTTCGTCATATCAACACCATCAAATACATATTCGTCATTTACTACCCACATTGTAAACTTAGTATCTTTTGGATCTAATTTGTCTACTTCAATATGAATAACATCACCGTCTAATACTCCGTATGACTTGGTGTCAATTGCAAGTTCCTTGGTCGTAGTAGTTTCTCCATGTTCTAATGTTTTTAGAGCATCACTTAGTACTTCTAATAAGTCCTCGTCACCTAGATAGTCCTTTAATCTCTCATCATAATCATCAGAGATAACCGCGGCCTGTTCATTAATTTTTCTACTTTTATATTTTTCTATATTGTACATAGTTGTTAGTTATTTTAAAATGTTGTAGCTCTATACTTATCAACTGTGTCAGGTGAACTTGCTCCTGCTATATCATCAGCTTGTGATGATGTATTAAAAATAGGGGTTCCATCTCTATAGTATAGCATTCTCTTTAAGTTTTCACCGTTTAATTCAGATGATCCGTACTTTTCTTCCCATTCTTTAATTACCTTATTTTTAAATGCTTTATCAGTAAACATAGAAGTAAAGAATTTTTTATCATATGGATTTTCTATTTCTCCGTCCATCATTAATGGAGAATTATCAATGGTTCCAGTATTATCAGCATCGGTATACCAAATAACTTTACCATCTTCCCATGCTATTGATCCAATTGCTGCACTTGATTCTAGTGGTTCCATTTCAATTGTTCCACCTGCACCTATCTCAGCTTCATAATCTACCCCATTAGTTCTCATTGTGTATCTAAATCGATTACCCATTGATTCTTCAGTTATATCGGTTCCTTCTCCATCTCCAGTTTCTCCTTGTGGAATTTTTTCTGGATTTTTCTCTATGTTGTCAGTCTCAGCTGTTCGTTCATTATCAACAATTACTCCAGCAAGTGCTGTTTCTTTATCTTTCATTGCCTGTAAAGAGTCAGTTGATACGAATTGAACATTGTTTGCTAATCCTTCAACACCTTCTCTAGGAGCAATCGTAAATTGGATTTTCTCTACTCTTGACGTATCTCTTTTAACAGTATAAATTATAAACTTAGTAGAAAAGAAGTTCTTATCTATTTTACCGTATGTATTTAAAAATGCCTGTTGACTATTTAGGTAGTTTTTAAGTGCAGCTGCTCCTTTATTTGTCATATTGCTATTTCCATCTAGTAATTCCATTTCATTTACGGTTTTAACCATAAACTTAGTATTACTTTGCATTTTAATAACAACCTTGAATCTATGTCCATTTGGAGCTACGTAAACCTGTGCACTTCTATTTCTAGATTCACTTACATCGTTCCATGATTTAAATGTATTACCCATTATTCTTAGGTTTTATTTTATTTATCTAATAAATAAAATAAAAATATTCAATATAAGTGAAATATAAGAACTTTGAGCAATATACCAGACAATATTCAAAAGATATAGAATCTTTCATTAACAGAGTGGCTATAGCGACAAATGAAAATATAAAATTTCCATATTTTGATTACATAAAGAATAAATTTGATTTACAAGAAAATTTCAAAAATATTCCTATAATAGTTTCTTCTGATTTTACAAATAAAAGCTTACCTATTTATGAATCGTCTGAGTTTACTTACAACTTAAATGAAATGCCAGATATAGATCAGGTATTTGAAGACTTTAAAAATGAGACATTTACTACAAATTCAGTATCTGACATAAAGGACATTAAAAAATTAAAGTTTCCAATTACCGCATATCATGCAAGTGGATCAACAGATTTTAAAACAAAGGGAAAACTAAAGGCATCTGAGGGAATATATAATAAATTCAGAGAAAAAATTATCCCTAAGACTAAATTTAAAGTATTATCATTTAAAGGAGAACCAATTAGTGTTGTGGAAACAATTAATAACTTTCCACTTGATGTAGATATGAAAAGATTTACCTTATTAAGAGAGGTCAAAAAGATATCTAAAACAATTTATGAAAAATACAATCTAGATTTTTATAATATAGAATTACTAGAATCGTCAAAGGGAAAACTGTACATAAATAGTGTTAATAGAAAACTAGATTTAAATCCTCACGAAGCATTCGTAGTTTATGAAGCTGCATATAATGATTATTATAGTTCTAGAATGCCAAATTGGGTAAAAGATAAAATGATAACTGAAAGTGTAGCAAGTTACTATAATCAAAAGTACTTAGATTCACAACTAGTTAAATCTAAACATACTTTTGATTATGAAAAGTATTCCACTCCTGTTTCTAAAATAAATGAATCTTCTTCTATTCCAGATAGATATAAAAAGAAGGGATATACTAAAGTTGGAGTAAAAAAACAAAACAGGGGAAGTGGAAATCACAAATGGTCAGTTCTTGCTAGAAAAAAGGTAGGAGGAAAAACTAAGTATAAAATAGTAAACGGAGGATATAAGGGAATGGATGATTATAAGTCTCACAAAGATCCTAAGAGAAAGAAAGCATTTTGGGATAGAATGGGAGGTAAAAACTCAGCGAAAGCAAAGGATCCGTTTTCTGCTTTATATTGGCACAAAAGATTTGGAACCTGGTAAATATCGAGATAATATGGAAATTATAACTTTTTTTGAATTATTAACCCTTGAAAAAGAATGTGAGTATCAAATAAGATGGATAGACGGACCTGTTTACTATAAAAAGGAAAAAGGAGATTTATCATGGAATTTTTGTACAGACAAGGAATTTGCTGAAAATGTAAATTCAAGAAATATAATTAAATGGAACCCTGTTGAATCCAACAAATAAAAAAATAAAATTAAAATGGCAAAACGAGAAAATGAAAATTACATGTTCTTTTCTAATTTAGAACAAATAGCTAGACAGGCTAAGCTACTATGTGAAATGGATCCAGATATGTTAGATAGAATTTTACAAAATGGCCACGATTGGGCAGATGATCATATATCAGTAGCAAAAGAAAACATGGATCAGGTATGGGACTTCATTATGAATGAAAAGAATGGAAAATCAAATATGAATATGTTACCTCAATTCGAAAGTAATGTAGCTAAGTTTGAAGAATATATCCTACTAGAAAAAAAGAAAAAGGGATTATGGGCAAATATTCATGCTAAGAGAAAAAGAGGAGAAAAACCTGCTAAAAAAGGAGATGACGACTATCCTGATAAAAAAGCATGGGAAGCTGCTAAAAAGAAAAAGAAAAAGTAAATGAGAGCTGTGGATTTCAATTCATTTATTAATGAAGGTAAAATAAAACAAACAGCAGGGGTTGCTATAAAATGGCAAGACAAAGTGCTACTTGTACATCCAACAAATGCAAGTTGGAAAAATAGCGCACTTGGTATTCCAAAAGGTGGAATTGAATCTGGAGAAGATCCTATCATTGCAGCTATTCGAGAACTCAGAGAAGAAACTGGAATAGAGGTTAGAGAAAGCGATCTTGATTCATCTCCATATACTGCAGAAAATCACGGAGAATCTGGTAAACTTAAATCTCAATTAATATATTTTACAATGACAATTGATGATCTCAGTGAAATTGGATTAACAAAACCAACTGTTCCAAAAAAATGGCTACAGCTTGAAGAAATAGATTGGGCAGGATTTGTTAAAATTGATGATGCGTATCCTAAAATGCATAGATCACAAATAATTATATTAGATAGACTTAGATAAATAATTAATATGAATACTAAATTAAATTCATTTGACGATTGGTTAACTAAGAAAGTAGAAGAAGATGCAATTTCTGCTGATCTTACTAATGCTGGTAGTACATTTGCAGATGTATTATCTAATAACTCAAATGTAAAGGAAAAACCAACAGGCTCTAATAGAGGACCAGAGGTAGATAGATATGTTAAAACAGTAGGACTTGATCCAGAGGGAAAATATCCTTGGTGCATGGCATTTATTTACACAATGTTTGACGATTTCACTAACAAAATGAGAATCCCTAATCCACTTATTAAAACTGCGGGTGTATTAGACCATTGGAAAAAAGCAGACGATGATTTAAAAATAGGAATCGACTCTATTAGAAGTAATCCTAATCAAATGAAACCAGGTCAAATATTTATTCAAGATCATGGTAAAGGAAAAGGACATGCTGGTATAGTTGTTTCAGTTAATGCTAAAGCTAGAACGTTTACAACAATAGAAGGAAATGGAATTGAAAAAGATACTAAAGAAAGAGAAGGTGATAAAGTAGTTAGAAATACTAGAGAAATGAGCCAATCTAACTTAGTAGGAGTAATTGATTACTTTAAAGGAAATAGAACAGAGGAGTTTGAACAATCAATAAGTAAACAGATCACTGGAACCGCTTCTACTTATGCAGAAGATACGACAAATGGAGGATATCCAGAAGTTTCTAAATTTGATACGCAAACGACTAAAAAACCTAGAAAATATTATAAAGTATACGATAAAGCAAATAGACGATTTCTAACTGCTAAATATAAAGGCGATTCATTTAAGGTATATAATAGAAGACGTGTTAATGTAGGAGAAGTATTCAAACAAGGGGACAGAATCCTTATGAATGATAAAGATATTACTGATAATCCAGTCGGAAAAGTATTTTCAAAGTTATTTAAGTATGCAGAAGCAAATAAAGAAATTCCTAGATCAAAAGGAAAGGATTTCGTAACTATTGACAATACAGATAAAGTAAATGTTAAACCTGGAACTAAGCTAAGTCCTTCTGAATTTAAAAATAAATTCGGTCCCGCAATGATAGAGGCAACAAAGGGAACTCCACTTTTACCATCTGTTAAATTAGCACAAGCTGCTCTTGAAACAGGATGGGGTAAACATGTAATTGGAGATGCTAATAATATGTTTGGAATAAAGGCAAAAGGTGCTCCAAATGAATATTGGAACGGAGAGTCAGTTACCGCTGGAACTACTGAATATTATGGTGGCAAAAAAGGATCGTATAATTTAGGATTTAGAAAGTATAATAGCCTAGAAGATAGTATTAAAGACCACTCTAGGTTATTAATGTCACTTCCTAGGTATAAAGAAGTTAGGTCGGCTACTACACCAGAAGATCAAGCACGTGCATTAAAATCAGGTGGATATGCAACCAGTCCAACTTACGATGATAAACTAATATCAATTATAAATAAGTATGACTTCAAGAGCCTTGATTCACAGGCCAATAACGCATAAATTTTTACGTCTAGTATAAAACCTTTAATTATAGAGGAGTAGAATACTTTAAAATTAACTTATATTATGCAAGAAACAGAAAACAAAGCAGGAGCTACAGAAGAAGTAACAGTTGATGAATCTATGGAAAATACTGAAGTATTAACTGAAACGGTTGCTCCAAGTGAGCCACAAAGAGAACTATCCCCAGAAGAAAAAGCCCTTGAAGATCTTAAAGCAGAAAGAATGGGTAAGTTTACAGTGGGTATGGGATATGAAGATGCTAGATACTTTAGAAACCTATTAGATAAAGCTTCTTTTAAGGGACCCCAACAAGCATATTTACTAGTTGTAGCTAAGGCTGAAATGTCTCAAGTGTGTCAAGGTTTAAAGGAACAAGACTCAGGTCAAAGATACGAAGTTGAATTATCTTCAGCATGTATCGAATCTTTAGGATTCTTTATGAATAACTACGAAGGAAAAGGAGAAGTATCAGCAATGAAGCTATTCTCTGCTAGTATGCTACTACGCCCAGCAATGGGATTAATCAATAACCTGGACTCTAAATTAGAAATAGCTAAGCAAAAACTTAAAAAAGAAGATAATCAATAATTTGATTTTTTACTAATTTGTGCTGATAAATAATAAAAAATTAATTCAAATGAAAGTAAAAGATTTTAAAGGATTTATGTCTTCTAAAGCTATAAATGAACAAGAAAACTTTGATGGTACGGATGCAGGTATGCAATATGGAGCGAATCCTGAGGATGACGCTGCTGAAGGAGAATTCGAAGAAGGCGAAGAACTAGAAGACGGAGAAATGGAAGAAGGTGAAGAAGAGGAAATAACTCTTGAAGACCTTAAAGCCATGGTTGATGATTTAACTGAAAGAATCGAAGCATTGGAACCTGAAGAAGAACTCGAAGACGAGGATATGGAAGGTGAAGAAGGTGCAGAAGGTGAAGAGGGAGCTGAGGAAGAAGAAGAGGCTATCTAATAAATCATACACACGATAGGATATAAAAGGAAACATAATATGTTTCCTTTTTTTTATGTCTAATAAATAAGTATATGCAACGTATAACAAATAGAATAATTCCGATGTTTGAAGGATATTGTCGAAAGAATGATATTGATGGAAAAGAAATAGTAGCATTAATATCAGGCAACAAGGTTACACTCAAAGTAGCCGCTAATGATAATACAAAAGCAAAAGGATTAATGGAATCAGATGAGCCCGGTGACATGGACGGAATGATATTTGTATATGAAACTCCACAGATATTAGATTTTTGGATGAAGAATGTAGAATATGATTTAGATATTTTATTCTTTGACGAAAATCTAAAACTTGTAGATCATTTTACAATGGATGCATATCAAGGAGAGTCAGATGATAGACTTAAAATATACAAATCTAAAGTTCCTGCTATGTATGCAGTTGAATTAAAATCAGGTTGGTATAATGATAATATTAAATCAAACGATAATATTAAATTAAAAATATAACGGTTTAGGACCGTTGTAGTCTCGGCTACAAGAAAACCCGGAAGTATCGCTACCTCTGGGTTTTTATTTTTAAATAATTTGAAATCTTAAAATAAAAGTAGTATACTAACATTCAGTATAGTACAAACCAAAAATTAAACGTATGAAATTATACACTTTCAAAAAAACATCATGGCATGTTAGATTCTTCAAGTGGTTATTTGATGTGAATCCAACTTATCGCTATAAAACAATGTGTCCTTATTTTTGGACATATGTATTAATAGCGCTATTTCTCCCACTTATTTTAGTTATTAAGTTATTTGGAAAAAGTGGCACTGTTTTTCTTAATTGGGTAAAGGATTACAAAAACAACAAAGAAAAAGCAGAAATTGCCCATCTTAAAAATTTATGTGAAAATCCAGATTTATCACCAGAAGAAGCTTTTAAAATACGCAAAAGTAAATGTTGGAAAAAGCACAATTGGGAAATTGATTTATCCATATCTAATAGAATAAAAGGATTAGCATATCAACATAGAGAATACCTTTCTGATCTTAAATATAAGAGAGAGGAGGAACGCGATGCTAAAAGAGAAGAAATGGTAGCTAAATATGAAGAAGTCAAGGAGTATAAATGGTTTCCATATGTAGCATATTTAATTACATTCGCATTATTCGGATTACTAGCATGGGCGATTATATATGGAGGATATAGAGGAGCAATGGCGATTGATTGGCCATGGTTAGGAAAATGGACTTTAAATATCCTAATAATAGGAGCAGTTATTGGATCTATTATATTAGTATTATATGGATTTATTAAATATGTATGTATTCCATTTGTTCAATGGGTATCATGTATAAAGCTACCTAAATGTGGAATATGTGAAAATATGAAATCTTTCTTTTCTCTATTCAAATATGTATGGCTGCCTATCCGATATGTATTACTGGGAATTGTTAAATTCTTTGCAATAATCGGGGACATGATTTATTCAACATACAAGAAAAAATGTCCAATTATTACATGGGAGGATTAATAATTGATTTAATTTTAGTATAATCAATAAAAGCAACACAATGAAGTTAACACAGAAAAGCGTAAGAGAAGCAAGATTGGTAGCAATCAAATGTCACGGAACACAAGACTATGATGGAGTATTTCCATATGAGAAGCACCTAGATGACGTTGTTGATGTCCTTAAAAGATTTAGTGTTGTACATCCAAAGTATCTATGTGCAGGTTATTTACATGATGCAATTGAAGATGGAGCTATATCTTATAACAAGATAAAGACTCATTTCGGAGAAGAAGTTGCAGAAATAGTATTCTGTGTAACTGATGAAATGGGAAGAAACAGAAAGGAAAAGAAGCGTAAGACACTTCCTAAGACTGCTTCTAACCCTGATGCAGTTATCATCAAACTTGCAGATCGAATTGCAAATATAGAACATGGTGGTAAAATCGATATGTATGCTAAAGAATATGAGGATTTCAAAAATCACTTATATCAAGCAGACAAAGTTGCTGCTCCATTATGGGATCACCTAGAATCATTATTAAAAATTGAAAAACAATTAGTATAATAATATTAGCTAAAATGGAACGGCTATTAAAAGAAAGTTCTTACATCCAATTTATTTAAATTAAAAAAATGACACCATCAGTATTAACAATGATTTCGATTGGAGTTCCAGCATTAATTGCGGTGATTCTAGTCCTTAAGATTCTATCATTACGTAGAATCGTACCAACAAATGTAGTACATATTGTACAGCGAGGTAGAACTACCGTATCATATGGAGTTGGAAAAACCTCAAATGTTTATTATGAGTGGCCAAAGTGGCTACCTAGAATCGGAGTAGAAGTAAGGGAACTTCCAGTATCTAACTTTGACATTGATTTATTTGCATATTCAGCATATGATAAGGACAGAGTACCATTTATTGTAGATGTAAAAGCATTCTTCCACATTGCAGATACTAATATAGCTGCTGCTAAAGTTAGTTCATATGCAGAATTGAAACAGCAACTTGAAAATGTAGTTCAAGGAGCAGTTCGATCAATATTAGCCAAATCCAAATTAGAAGAAATAATGGAAGAGCGTTCTGTATTTGGAGAACAATTTACAGAAATGGTTAATGCCGATCTTATTAACTGGGGAGTTGAGTCTATTAAAAACATTGAACTTATGGATGTTAGAGATTCAGATGATTCTAGAGTAATTCACCAGATAATGGCTAAACGTATGTCAGCAATTGACATGGAATCTAGAACTGAAGTAGCATCTAATAAGCGCCTTGCTGAAGAAGCAGAATTAGAGGCTCAAAAGAAGATTTCAGTTAAACAAGCTGATACTGAACGAGAGTCCGGAGAGGCAAGAGCAAAATCAAACCAAGCTATTGGTATTGCGAATGCAGAGGCAACTAAAATTGCAGGTATAGCAGACCAGCGAGCTTTATCTGAAGTTGCTGAAGCAGCAAAGGAGACAGCTGAAAAGGACATGGAAGTTATAAAAGTTAAAACTGTACGCCAAGCAGAAATTAACAAAGAAGAGGAAATAATTAATGCTGAAAAAGAAAGAGCAACTGAAATTATTGACGCTGAAAAAGATAAAAGAAAGGTTGAGGTAGCAACCGATGCGTCTAGATACCAAATAGAAACAAACTCAGATGCTGCTAAGTATCAAGTTGAAAGAGATGCAGATGCTGCTAGATATCGAGTTGAAACGACAGCAGAGGCAGAATTATCTCAAAAGAGAAAGAATGCAGAAGGTATTGAAGCAGAGGGTACCGCAGAAGCAAAAGTTATTGCAGCTAAAGGTACAGCAGAGGCTGAAGCACTTGAGAAAGAGCAATTAGCATCGGTAACTGCACAGACTACATTAGCACAAGAAATCGGAGATAACGAGGGTTACCAAGACTACTTGATTAGAGTTAAGACAGTAGATAAAGATGAGAGTGTTGAGATAGCTAAGGCTAAAGCAATGGCAGAGGCACTTGGAAAAGCAGATCTTAAAATCTTAGCTAACTCCGGAGACGTTCAATCTGGGATGAATTCTTTCACTGATATCTTATCTTCTAAGGGAGGATCTCAGCTTAATGGATTAATTGAATCATTGAAGCAATCAGAAGAAGGCAAAGGATTACTTGATATGTTAAATAAATTCACAGCTGGAAAATAAGCTTAGAATAAATTAGATAATAGAATCCCCCGTCATATTTATGACGGGGGATTTTTTATGAATTAAACTTTTTAAGTATAATATAAGCATGACAAATATCAAATCTATACTCGACGAAATTGCAAATGAATCAGGATCAAATGCAAAAATGGATATCCTTAAAAGTTATTCAGACAATGACCTATTAAAAAGAGTTCTTTATATGGCAAAAAGTCCAAGACTTAAATATTATATTAAGCAACTTCCCGAATATACTCCACTACGCGGAACATCAATTACATTACTCGAATCATGTTTAGATCAGTTGATGGAGCAATTTGCAACACGAATTGCAACAGGAAATGAAGCTAAGGCAAAACTAGGTATAATATTGAAGAGTTTGCATCCGAACGATGCATATGTCATCGAAAGAATTATTGAAAAAGACCTAAAGATTGGAATGGGAACTTCCAATATTAATAAAGTATTTCCTAAATTAATCGAAGAGACTCCTTATATGGGAGCAAAATCATTTAGTGAAAATCTTGCAAAGGAGATATTTAATCCTAAAACTAAAGGGTACAAGCTTAAATCTAAAATTGGATATAGTCAGATTAAGATGGATGGAAGATATTGTAATGCCATTATTGAAGATGGAGAAGCATACTTAGAATCTAGATCTGGAGAAACAACCCTACTCACTAACTCTAGACTTGAGCGTGAGTTATCTCAATTTGATGATTGTGTATTAAACGGAGAGCTAACTATCCCAGGATATGATAGAAATACTGCCAATGGGATTGTAAATTCTGTGATTGGTATTACAACAAAACTTCGTGATGTCGAAGATGTAACTGATGAAAAAGATCATCTATTTGAAAGATACAATATTACTTACGAAGAATTTTTAGATAAAATTGTTTATACAGTATGGGATAGAATCGAATTAGAAGATTATGAAGCAAAGAAATCACAAATTGCATATAACGATCGACTTGGGCGCTTAATGAAAGAATTAGTTGCAAATCAAGATAATGATATACAATGTGTAGAATTAGTTGAGATGAAATTAGTTACGTCATATACAGAAGCTATGGAACACTTTGTGGATGCACTAAATAGAGGATTAGAAGGAACTATTCTTAAGTCTATTGATGGCACTTGGAAGGACGGAAAGCCCAATTGGCAAATCAAGATGAAACTAGAAATAGACATCGATATGAGAATCATAGGATTTAATTATGGCACGGCTGGGACTAAAAATGAAAATGTAATATCCTCTTTAACAGTTGAGTCTTCTTGTGGAAAGGTAAGAACTAAACCAACTGGAATAAAGGAAAAAGATATGAAGTTTATAACTGAAAATCAAGATTTTTTAATGGATAAGATCATCGAAATGAAATGCTGTGGATTATCTCATGATAGAGATGGAAACTATTCTACTCTACATCCTGTGTTTAAGTCCATTAGAGATGACAAGGACGAAGCAGATTCATTTGAAACAATCCAAGAAATTGAAAATATGGCAAAATCTTTGTCATAATTGTAAAACTTATTGTGTTTTTCAAGTAAAATATAATGAACATTAATTATTAATTAAAACAAAACACAATGAAGTATTACATGGCTAGGATACAGTTCGAAACAATCAATGATCAGAACGGCCGTATTCAAAAAACAAAGGAAAATTATTTAGTTGAAGCTAATAGTGTATCAGATGTTGAGGAAAAACTAAATGAACAATTCAAAGAAGGAATGTCGGAGATGTCAGTTATTAAAGTTGACGAATCTAATATTATGGGAATTATTAAATAATTGAACTATGGGAATGATGCCAACTAAAGCAGCTGAAGATATCTACTCTATATTAACAAGATATGCTGAGGCAAGTCCTCGCTATATTAGTAGCGAATTATTCATCTACAATTTTGGATGTGTTCCAAGTGGATATAATAAATTCAGATTGAATTGTATGGACGGAAAACACAGAACCTTTATTAAAGACGGAGATGACTTTCGATTAGAGGGTCCAGGAAGTTCAAAGGTAAACTCAATAATTAAAAAAATTCTATTAGATGCTAATACTCCAAAGGAAGTAGAAAGTCTTAAATTAAATGAAGTTTAAGGTTCCAATAGAAAAAGGAGATGATTTTCCAATGATATTTTTCGAGTTTTTTGCAGGACAATTGCAACAACTCTTAATAGAATATCAAAAATGGCCAAACAAAGTTACATTCTTAGGTCGAATGGGAAAAGAGTTATTCGATATAATACACGAAAAAGAATGGGATTTCGATAAATTTAACTTATCCCATACTTCGACTGGAGTCGAAAAGATATTAATAGGATATGATAAACCATTAGATGAGATTGAAGAAACTGGGTATTTAAAGGGAGATTCACTACATGGTCAAACTATGAAAGGAATTCCTGGGAGTGATACAATTAGTAAAATTAAAGATCATTCATTAAATACAAGTTTTAGAATAGAACGTAAAGTTAGGCCTATTATTGAAATTAAATTAATACGATAAAAAGTCTCTCTATATGAGGGACTTTTTATTTATATACATTTTGAATAAAAAGAAGAGTTTTTGTCTGATAAATAATAAAAATGCCAACAAAAAACTTCAACAACATGAATTTAAATAATTATGTAAAAGGATTCAATAGCTTTAATGAGCAGGTAGCTATCAACGAAATGGCTAGTTCATTAACTAAATTAGGAGTTCCTAAAAATTTAATGCAGTTTATTCACAAGCTGAGCGGAAAAATCCACACGATGAGTCAGAGTGGAGATACACAAGTAGATCCTAGAACTGGGAGAGAAACATCAAAGTTTCACACTCGTAAACAACCATATAAAGCAAAGGGAGGACCTTGGCCAAAACGTGAAGATGTGCCACTATCTCATGATGTTGAAGTTAGAGGAACTAAAACTGGTAAAAATAACATTTATCACTATCTAACTGAGCTGTTAGATTCAAGAAAAGATGTAGGACTAAGACTTATTTTAGTTAATCCAAATGACGATCAAATACACTATATTACCCGTAAAACTGGTAAAATGAGCAAGGCTCAATTAGCAGCAGCTGGTATATATGATGAACCAAATAGATCAGCGACAGATCAAGCAAGAGAATTGGGAACCTCAAATAAGCGTGGATTATATATGAGAGTTGTTACTCTTGATGGAGATTCAGGAGAACCTATTTCTGCATGGGAAGGTACAATTGGTCAAATGGCAGATGATATGGATAACGATTCTGTATTATACATAATGGAAGAAGAAGATAGAGTAAGAACTAAGAGAAAAACTAGAACTGAACGTAAAGAAGTTACTGAAGACCAATTTATAGAATACTTCTTAAATAATTTCAAAGACATAGCAGCTAAATTTGTAAATGCAACAACTGATAAAAAATCAGAAGAATATAGAGAGTTAATGTCAACAGTAACCCCTGCTGAATTTAAGGAAATGTCAACAATGCGCTATAGTAATACTGATACGCCAGCTGGCCAAAAAAAATCTAAATTGGAACAGCTTGCTGTAGAAATAGAAAGTGGAGCAATGGACGAAGCTGCCATTAAGCCAGAATTAGATACCTTTTTAAAGAAGGCGATGGAAGAAGGAGAATATTCTCCAATGGACGATTCTTATTCAGGAAGACAAAAAGCTAGTCTATCACATATGGTAGAGGTTCATACAATGCCAGTAGTTGCTTCAATGTTCTTACAGCATGTAGCACTAGGAAAAGTTTACAAGAAATTCTACACAGACGATCCTTTCAAGGAACTAGGAATTGATGATTTACTTTTTGATATGTAAACACTAAATTATTATACAAAAAAAAGAGAGACATTGTCTCTCTTTTTTTTTGAGTTAATTATAAATTAAGCTTTATCACTCTTAGTCTTTTGATCCGCTTTATCTTTTACTCCCTTTATAGCAGTATATGCAGTAATAAATTTACCGCCAAATACATAACCTCCAAATAAAGTCATTGCATACTCTAATGCCTCAAGTATAATTTTGAATTTATTTATCTCAATTTCCCACTTAGGATATATTCCAGCAAATGTCAGAATTCCCAATGTTAAGTAATATGCTATAATTGACCATAATAAATACACTCGGCCTTGTGAGTATTTACCCCTTTCCTGTAAGATATCCTTAAATAGCTTAAAGTAGTTCTTTTTATTCTCTTCCATTTCTCATTAGATTTTTTATTATTTATCATTATAAAGATCACTCAGATTCCATCTGAGACACTGTATATTTTAATAGATATATTTATTGTAGTATATTAGATATGTAATCAAAACATTCCCCATGAAGCTAATAACAATCATTTTACTATTTATTTCAACTCTAGGATTATCTCAGACTATCGATAGTGATTCAATAAAGTCAGATATAATTGAATCATTCTTTAATCATCTTGATTCAATTGGAGTTGAACGTCCAGTATATATTCCATGTATATCAGAAGCCGCTACTAATCAGGTTATATACATGGATCGTAACAAATTCACAGGCCATCGCCAAACATTAGATGGAATTGGTGATACTATTATTCCGACAACATTTAATAGAGTATATGAATTCTGTGACGTTTCTTATGATGGAGACGGAGAAATTTGTCAACTTTCAGTATATGCTGATACTTTAGACTTAATAGAGAATATTGGATCAGCTGTTTTAAATCAATTCTTAGATTCTCCAAAGCATAAGAAATGTCTAGAAACATACCATGATTTTTATGGATTAGATATTATTATCAAAAAAGTAGAGGATCAAATTACAGTTAGACTATGTATCGTATACGGAAGAAACCTAGAGCTATATAACCCTAGGTTTCCTAAAACTTTCTCGATCAATGTTGAAGCAGAAGCTAAATATAGAGAGTTGAGATCTAATACAGTGATTAGATAATTATAATCGATTACCTCTTCTTTTTCCTTGGAATGAGAATTGGTTTCTGTTTCCTCCTTTTCCTCTTGAACCTCCTTTGTAAAATTTTCCTCCTTTTTTAAGAATAATTGCTTTAGGTCCTCCTATTCCTAAGAATCCACGCTTTTTAGGAGATGGTGCATTTAAGTTTTTAAGTGCTATTCCAAAGCTCCCTATATCAAAGTTAAGAGATGTAAGTTTATCTTCAGTTACTGGAGCGTCTCCTTTTATTACGGTTTTTTCTACTCCGAATCCTCCAACAACTACTTTAAAATATTGTCCTTTGTCTTCAGGTGCAGCATCTTTCGCATCATTCTTTCCTCCGGTATTAGTTACTCTCCATTCTATTGTAACCTTAGCGTCACTTGTAGTTATTCCACGCTCAATTGCAAGCTCTTTAACTTTATCTGCAATTGTTGATCCTCTTAAATATGCTAGTTTTTTATTCTTAGATTCTCCTTTGTTTAAGTCATCAATTGATTTACCTGGAAATGGTTCTGATTTAAAATCAGTCTCAGTATCTACTGCAGTTCCATCTTTTTCATGTGTATATGGAACACCTGTTCCCCAGAAGTTACTTGCGGATGATACTACTTTAATTTTCTTAAATTGCTTTTCTCCAGCATCCTTTAGCTTAGCTTCAATTGAGTCAACTAATTTGGTAACGATGTCGTCGTTTTGCAACTCGTATTTTCCAACTGCGAATCCATTTGATCCAGTTGCTTTAGCGGTTAACGGCTTAGTTACAACTTTATCTGGTGAACCTGGATCAGTTACTTCCTCTTTAGTATTTTCCCTAACGTCAAGTAGTGCATATTGTTTAATATGATTTGAGTTATCACTAGTCGATGATGTCCTAATCATTATTGCATATCCTAGTCTATATCCTTTAGGTCTAGATTCATCTGGAATACGAACATTTGCATCTCTCGTTATGGATTTAGGTGTAGACTCAAATCCAACTGAAGCATTGTATGCATTTACTTCGTTGATTATATCATCCATATTCTTCCATCCTGAAAATGTTTTTCCATCTGTTGTAATTGCAACTTCATAATTATCATTAACTGCAATTACATTTAAATCATGTTTAGTAGGAGCTCCTCCTGGATATTTAGATATTATGAATCTATATTGTTCGTGTAATTTATCCCAGTTTTTAAATACTTTATTAGAATAGTTCTTTATTGATTCAACCATTGCGGTTACTTGATCCATACTTAAGCTATTATATACTTGCATAGCTATGTTTGTATTCTTTACTTTTCCTCCGTTTAGATCTTCTAATAAATCGGAGAATATTGCCTCTTCAATAGTAGGAGATCCCCCAGTTGCGTTTTGTTCTAAAATTTTCCAATCTTCAAATGAGTTCGCGTTATACTTATTGCTTTCATCTATTGATGAACTCCATTTCTTAAAGTTTAAAACTTTGCCCATAATATATAGTGTTTCTTTTTGTTATTTATCGATTGAAATAAGTAAAATTACTACATATGAAACAGTTTAAGATATCAGAAAGATTGACCATGCGAAACGAGAGTATCACTAGGTACTTAAATGAGGTTAGCAGTATTCCAATGTTAACTGCAGACGAAGAGCATGATGTTGCAATACGCGCAGCAGAGGGAGACAAGGAAGCGATTGATAAATTGGTATTATCTAATCTAAGATTCGTAGTAAGTGTCGCTAAAATGTATCAAGGAAGTAGTGTGACTAAATTCTCCGATCTAATCAATGAAGGAAACGCTGGTCTAATAGAAGCAGCACATTCATTTGATCCGACTACAGGATTTAAGTTTATTTCATATGCAATCTGGTATATTAGAAAAGATATGTTGAAATATTTGACTAACTATTCTAGAATGATCCGAGTTCCTCTTAATAAAGTTCAATCTCTTAAAAAGATGAATGAGATTGAATCAGAACTAATGGGAAAACTTAATCGTAATCCGACTAATGATGAGATTGTTGAAGCATATATGGAATGGCACAGGACTAACAAGGGAGGCAATACTAAAAAAACCGAGTTGATATTAGCTCGACAAGCAGATTCAGGAGTAACTGCTCTCGAAGGTTCAAACGATGAAACTGATGAATTTTCAACAGGTCCAATTGGCTTAATTAACGGAGACCCAGATGGAACGGATCATCTCGCAGTGTCAAGTGATACAATGGAGATGTTACTTCCATATATTAACAAGCTCGGCTATGTAGATAAAGAAATAATATTAATGAGATTCGGATTTAAAACAAAAGGTGAACCTTTATCATTTTTACAAATCGGAGATCGACTTGGATATACTTCTGAGCGAATTAGACAAAGATACAAAACTACAATTCGTCGATTGCAGTTTGCGATAAAACGTGATAAATCAACAATAAGTAATTTTATATAATATGTTTGAAACGGTAGAAATAAGAAATATGCAAACGCTATGTATTGACATGGCAGATACATATGTAACAATAGTATACGCTGGAACAGTAGATCACGTCAAACGGTTCATAATGTCAGTCATGTCAGTTACGGAAGGAGGAGCAGATCTTAAAAGTTCACTTCATACAATTGATGAAATAAAAGAAAGATTACAAGATCTTACACTAGGTCGTCCACATCCAGTAATCGACGAATTTTTAAAATTCAAATGAGAAAGGTAGCATTCGATTTTGATAGTACATTAGACAGGGAATCGGTTCAAAAATATGCTGCAGAATTAATGGAGCGTGGATATGAAGTTTGGATTGTAACTTCACGTCCTGAAAAATTCGAAGACGGAGTATGGAGAAATTTTACTCCAGATAATGATGACTTATTCAAAGTCGCAGAAAAACTTGGAATCCCAAGAGAAAGAATTCATTTTACCAGATATCAATTAAAAGAAACATTCTTAAAAGGAAAAGGATTTGTATTTTTATTAGATGATGATTATGTAGAACTTCGTCATACTAACAAATATACTAAGTGTGCAGCAATAGGATCGTTATCAAGTTCATGGAAAATTAAATGCGAAAGAGTTCTTAATAAAGAGAATGATTGGGATAAACTATACACTAGTCTTAGAAATATTGAGAAGATTCCTAAGAACGAGATCAAAACTAAGAGACAGTGGATGGAAATAATAAATACTTCAGATGTTAAATTTGAACGCCTGGTTGCAACCGGGACATGGTTCAAATAAAAATTTAAAAAAAATTTTAAAAAAATGAAACTTTGTTGTATATTTACATTATAAGATTATAAATAAACAAAATAACGGATGGGTAACCGCCCGTACTTTTAAAAAACAAAAACTAACTTCAATGTTAACAACAACAAAAATATCGACTATGTATCATCAACCGATTCCGGTTAATGGAGTAGATTATGGCTTTAATGCCTTTAATCAGGAGCAAGGATGGGCCGATATTAAGGAACCTAAATCCAGTTCGAGTTAATGTAAAAAGATAGAATACTATATTTTTAAAAGCTCGAATTATAAATTCGAGCTTTTTTGGTTTATAACATATGGTGATGTAGCTCAGTTGGTAGAGCATTAGACTGAAAATCTAAGTGTCGGGAGTTCAATTCTCTCCATTACCACACAAAAGAAAACGTTCTTTACATAATTAATTTTTACACACGGGTGTAGCTCAGTCTGGTCAGAGTACCGGTCTCCAAAACCGATGGTCGTAGGTTCGAATCCTACCGCCCGTGCAGAAATTAAAATTATACTTCTAAATGGGACTGTAGCTAAACTGGCTTAGCACCTCCCTTGCACGGAGAAGCATGTGGGTTCGAGTCCCATCAGCTCCACCATTTAAAAGTTCTTTGACATCTTGGTTATTATCTCTCAGAATAGTGGAAAAATTCACAATTATGTTCTATACTAAAGCGGCCACGCTTCATCCGAAGAAAACGTATTTTAGAACAAACATTCTCCTGTAGCTCAGTTGGTTAGAGCAGACGCCTGTTAAGCGTAAGGTCGTAGGTTCAAGTCCTACCGGGAGAGCAATTAATATTACATGGGGTCGCGCTGGAGTTGGAGAGCCAGGGCAGTCTGTAAAACTGTTGACTTTGTCTGAATGGGTTCGAATCCCTTAGGCCCCACCAATATTGATAAGATAGAAGTAAAATCGCGGCAGGTATTCCCCTCGTAACACTTAAGGAAGAAGTTATCTTATCAACATGCTCGGTTCGTCTAACGGCTAGGACCTATGGTTTTCATCCATAAAATAGGGGTTCGATTCCCCTACCGAGTACCAAAATAAACACAATTAAAAATGAAACACTCAAAGATCGTAGAGTGACTTTAGAATCATGCAGCTAAGTCATTCGATAATCAAAATTATGCATTAGAGAATGACTTCGTAGCTCAGCTGGTTAGAGCACCTGTCTTTTAAACAGGGAGTCGTGGGTTCGATCCCCACCGGGGTCACAGAGATATTATGCTAGGTAAAGCCTCTTTCATTTGAAACGTAACCTAGTGATATGGTGGATATAGCTCAGTTGGTAAGAGCGTTCGGTTGTGGTCCGAAAGGCCGTCGGTTCGATCCCGACTATTCACCCACAATTCAATTACAATTTATAATGCCCTGTGGTCTAATGGCATGACGCCTGGTTTTGGTCCAGGAGATTGGAGGTTCGATCCCTCCCGGGGTAACTACAACACATCTGTTAATTTTCCAAACATGTTGTAATAAATAAAATAAAAACAATATGGATAAATTAACAGTACAGGAAGCAGTAGATTCTACAAACAGTGTAAATGCTGCGTCTAAGAAACTTGGGATTCCTAGATACAAGCTTCAAGATTTAGCTAATAGTTTTGGAATAAAACTTAAGAAAAATCAAAGTGGAAAAGGGATATCAAAAAAGAAAAAAGACGGTAATGGAAAATTTGCATTAACTGAAATTCTAGAAGGAAAACATCCTAAATATAAGACTAATAATCTTAAATGGAGATTATTCGAAGAAGGAATAAAAAGTAATAAATGTGAAGAATGCAAAGTGTCAGACTGGAATGGAAAAGAATTAATATGTGAATTAGATCATATTAACGGAAATCCAAAGGATCATAGACTTGAAAATCTTAGAATACTTTGTCCAAATTGTCATTCTCAAACAGATACATTCTGTGGAAGAAATAAAAGAAACTAAAGAGAGAAAACATTTGCAGAAATATTAGATGAACCATTTCACAATTATTAATGGAACCTCATATAATAAACTGGAAGTATCAACGCAAAGGCTATAAAAACCGTGAGCTGCTGAAAGGGCAGACAGGCAGAAGGCGGAAGATATGAATAGTACATTAGTAGGAAGGTTGTCAAGTAATTTAATAGAGTATGCCGTGTGGATGATTATAGTATAAGCTCAGTTGGCAGAGCTGGGGAGAGCATTTGCGTTTTTAAGCCCTGTGCGGAGGTTCGATTCCTTCTATTATTTTTATGAAGCACGTTAAAATTACGGTGCGTTGGTCTAGGGGTCTAGGATGTCTGCCTGTCACGCAGAAGGTCACGGGTTCAAATCCCGTACGCACCGCCATATTATAACGGGGTATAGCGTAGTCAGGTCTATCGCGCGTCGTTTGGGACGACGAGGTCGCAGGTTCGAATCCTGCTACCCCGACCAATTTAATTTAATACAATGAAAACAATAGAAGACAAAAAAATAGAAAGGCACATTGATCTTCTATTTAAGAGGACTTATAGAATTAAAAGAATTAGAAAAATTCGTAAGATCAAAAGATTACTTAATTTAAAAAAGTAACAATGCGGAAATAGCTCAGTCTGGCCAGAGCGTCTGCCTTCCAAGCAGAGGGTCGAGGGTTCGAATCCCTTTTTCCGCTCAAAGGGCGCCCGAGTTAGGTTAAAGAAAGTAAGCACTTTAATAAACCTTGGGATGCTATCGCCCTATAACTCTTTGGGTCCGATATACTCAATTCGGTAATGAGACAATAAGATGGAGATCTTTTGTCCGCTCAAACCAACTAGTCCCAGTCACCCTTGAAAGTGAATGAACGCTGAAACGTTGAAGATGAAGATCTGAGTCTAGGCAAGTAGAAGTAGCAGCAATTGATGCTGTTATTCTGGGCAAATATTTGGCGAGGTAGCTCAGTTGGTAAGAGCGCAGGATTCATAACCCTGAGGTCGACAGTTCAATTCTGTCTCTCGCTACATTAAAGAGATACATTGCGGGGTAGAGCAGTTGGTAGCTCGTCGGGCTCATAACCCGGAGGTCGTCAGTTCGAGTCTGGCCCCCGCTACCATATTATATCGCGAGGTAGAGCAGTTGGCCAGCTCGCTAGACTCATAATCTAGAGGTCGAGGGTTCGAATCCCTCCTTCGCTACAAATGCAAGGATTAGAGATTGTCTTCCTTCTTTACGTTATGGAAAACCATAGGTCGGATGTTCGAATCATCCCTCCCCCACTATTAAAAACTTCAATGGGGGAGTAGCTCAGTTGGTAGAGCAGTGGATAGTTAATAGACGTCACAATTACTTTGCAAATTATTAAAAGAGGATTAGTATATTCTTCCTTCAGTTTAATCCAAACTGGTGGTCCCGGGTTCGAGTCCCGGTCGTTGCTTCGGTGGCGGTAGCTCAGTTGGATAGAGCTCCAGTCTTCTACAGAATATACACTTACTTCTTTATTTTATACGGGTATAGCTCAGTTGGTTAGAGCGCAACACTGATAATGTTGAGGTCGCAAGTTCAAATCTTGCTATCCGTACACTGGGGATTATAAATAGCTTCCTTCTTTTTATTGGTTCGATTCCAATAAAAATCCGCACTAGGATTTTTAGGTTATGTCAGCAATTTAACTTACCCCATAATTTGGTCCCATAGCTCAGTTGGTTCAGAGCGCTTGCCTTACAAGCAATAGGTCGCAGGTTCGAATCCTGCTGGGATCACTAGAAATAATAACCAATATGTCATAACTAATAAATAATAAAAAATAACAAGACATGACTATTTTAGTATTGAATGCAGATTCACAGCCACTGAATGTTACTACTTTACAGAGAGGATTCAACCTCGTATGGAAAGGTAAAGCAGAAGTTGTAGAGTACGATAAAGATTCTCCTATTAAATCTTCAGTTGGAACATTTAAGCGTCCTCTTGTTATCAGACTAATAAGATTCGTTTACATTCCATTTAAGAAAGTCCCGCTATCACGTCAAAACATTTTTAGAAGAGACGGATATAAATGTGGGTACTGTGGATCAGATAAGGATCTTACAATTGACCATATTTACCCTAGATCAAAGGGTGGTAAAAATAGTTGGAAAAATCTAGTTACTTGCTGTAAAAAATGTAACTGTAAGAAAGATGATATGACAACTAAAGAAGCTGGTATGAAATTGCTTGTAAAGGCTTACAGACCAACATTTACTCAATTTATAGACGGGATGAACCATGGTAGTAGAAAAACATGGTCAGAATATCTTTCATAAATTTTTTAAAAAATATGAAACTTTGACTGTAACATATGTATAATATATTTGTTACGAAATTAACGACAAAGTTCATTAACATATTAAAATTGGATTAGCGGGTAACTTCCTTCTAAAACTATATACTTGAAACATAAAATAGTTTCCCCATTTCCCAATTTTAAATCATTTAGGCGGATTAAAACTGGCTTCCTTCTTTAACAATTTGGATGTACTATAGTCACTTTGATTTCCGCTTTTATTAATATTAAACATTAAAAATTAAATAACGTCATGAACAAAAGAATTAAAACAATCGGATTAACAAGAGCTAAACTTCTAGCAGTATCACCGAATGCTAAAGTAACTCCAACACTGAGAGCAATGTTTTTTGGTGAGCTTGCACAATTGGGATATAAAATTAGCAACCCAGGGTTATTCAATGATTCAGTTCTAAAAGACTTCGATTCAATTATCGAAACTTTTACTGCTATGAAAGGTGGAGACGTTAAATACGTTCCTTTATTTTCTGGATTCCCATTGCACGTTCCAGAAGACGAAGACATTTTGATATCTCAATTGAGTAAAATCATGGAGGAGTACGGTCTAAATGAGGATTTGGATTGGGAGACTGAGGTTGAAAACCATGACGGACTGGTTTCATCAAGACCACAAACTGACTCCGAGTTAGCAGATGGTATTGAGGATCAAGCGTCGAGAGATTCTGATGATTACACTGAGTGGACTATGATCAGTTTATCTGATGACATTGATAGAGATGTTAAAAAATTCTTAGCTAACAATTTATACGCTAAGTCTTCTATTAAAGAATCGCTGAAAGACGATATCGATTTCTTAATCAACCACTATGGTTTAGAGTTTTTAGACGCTAATAAAGTAGTATTTAAAGAGATCAAGTCATATGTGATGAATTACTTATGGACTAAAGGAGACTTTGAAACTCTTGAAAAATATATTGCGACTCCAACAGATATTTTAAGAATGTTTGCTGCGATCACAGATTCAGATGTTTCTTTATCTGAGAATATCAAATTCCCAAAAATGTCAAGACCACAAAGAAGATTTGTACTTGCGAACATTGAAAAATGCTCAAACATTGCGGAAAACTTGAATTCATATAAAGGACTTTGGTTGACACTTGGAAGATTCATTCACCCAGGAGAACACAAGAATAAGTTCCCAAAAACGTTCAAGGCATTTGATACACTAAGAAATGATAAGGTTGCTACTTTTAATGGAATATTAGAAAAAGCAATCAAGGCTAGAGATCTATCTGGGGTATTATCCTTAGTATCTAAAAGACCTGGAGTGTTCGGAAGAAAACTTCACGAGATCCTAGATGTATTTTCAAATAAAACTGGAGTAGTTGACGAGTTCAATGAAGTCGCAGATCAATTGGAATTAAAGAATCTATTAGTTCTTGAGAAATATTTCTCTACGATTAATGATTCAGATTTCAGAACTGTGATCAATAAAAGAGGAAAGGTAATCGTATTCCCTAACGATAAGAAAGGGAGTCTTACTGTTGAAAGATTAGAGAAATTAAACGAAGCTATTAAAAATGCAATCGTTTCAAAAATCTCAGCAACTCCTTTAGAATTCGAAGAAGAAACTAAAGTGTGGATTGACCCAGTGTTAAGAAACTATGTAGTTCCATTATCGATGAGAAAGCAATCTGATGGATTGATGAATATTTCAAGAGGTACTAGAATTAAAGTTGATGTTACTAAAACGATCAGATTATTCAACTATTGGAAGGAAAGTGAAAAAAGAACTGACTTTGATACGTCATTAATTGAGTTTGATAAAGACATGAACTATAAAGGACATGTTTCATATACTAATCTTTCATCTAGTGGAATTAGTCACTCAGGAGATATCACATCTTCGCCGAATGGAGCTAGTGAGTTTATCGATATCGATGTGACAAAACTTAATTCTGGTGTAAAATACCTTGGAATCCAAGTGTATGTTTACTCAGGAGAAGGATTCAACCAAGTTGAGAAGTCATATGCAGGTTGGATGATTAGAGATAAAGCATCATCGTCAAGAAAGTCATTTGACATCAAGACTGTTGCCAATAAGTTCAACATGGTTGGTAAAGGTAAATACGCTATTCCAATGATTTTAGATGTTGAAAACGAAGAAATAGTATTTGTAGATATCTTTATGAACGGTACGAACTCAATGAATAGAGTTGAAGGAGCAGTTAATGATGTATCAACAGTTGCTAGAGAAATAGTGAAAATGGTTGATACTAAGCCAAATATGCTAGACTTAATTACCTACCAAGTGACTGCATCAAATGCAACACTAGTAGAAACTAAGGAAGAAGCTACAGTTACATACGGGATCACTGGATGTACCCATTCAGTTGATAGAGTAGACGAAATCTTAGCAGAATTAATTTAACACCCAGGAAGCCTGAAACGTCAGGCTTCCTTTTTTTATATACGTTCTTTGATAAATGAAATTAAGAGGATTAGGAGTTGCTTCCACCTACAATATAACAGCGGCCATGTGCCGCACTACATGGAAGCCGGACTGTTCATTTGTGAGCAGTCTGGCATAAGTAGTAATTCCACTTCCCTCTTTTTTATATTAATGTGTTTCCAATAGGTTAAACCCTTTCAAGGGGGATGGGCAATAAAGTTTAAAACTAAAATTCATGGCAGGTTCAGATAGATAGGAGGACTGCATTAACTCTGACTGTTAACAGAAGAGCGCTATCCAATAGCAAATGTACAAGGATTGAAACCCAGCTGTATAATTGAATTTAAGGGCACTATAAACTAGCTACTCTTTGTAGATCCATTTTACCATTGAAGTACGAGCCGTTGAATATAATCAGCGTAACTCTAATCCCACTGACATCAATGTCGAAGACGAAAGTAGATGCGAATACGTGCTTATTGGAACACATAACTTCCAGACCTCCCATGTGGGGGTCTGGTTTTTTAAAAGTAATATTGTCTAATCCATGTGATTGTACGCTGCCCGAGCGGAAGTGATCACGCTAACCCATACCGCAATTTGGGATCCCTAAGAGTAGAAGACGGATGAGGGGATATAGGACAACATTTAAAAGGCTTAAGAGAAACTTCCTCCTAAACATAAACTATGCGGGAGTCCTTCGGGATATCCCCCGCAACCACAAAAATAGTTTCTCTAATTTCCTTTTATTTTTATATGGTCCATTCAGGTTTGAGTAGTCGGTCTCTAAAACCGATAGCCTTGGGTTCGAATCCCATATGGACTACGAAACTTTATTAAATAATAAAGTATAATAGAATAAATAATAAAAACAACAATTATGAACAGAATCGAAGAATTCACTTAGGTACAACCTAAAAACAAACTTGTAGTCATTACAAGAAATGATATTCCAGATGGATATCAATTAGTTCAATCAAATCACGCGGTAGCAGACTTTGCTTACGAACACCCGCAAAAGTTCAAGGAATGGAAGGACTCTTCCAATTACATCATCTCATTACAGATTCCTAACGAACAGCAGTTAATTAAACTTTACGAAAAATTATCTGATCAAGGAGCAATTGCCACTTTGTTTAGAGAACCTGACATCGATGACGAAGCAACATCATTTGCTTTCTTCGGTACAGATGACTTGCGTAGAAAAGTTTCAAATCTAAAATTATCACTAAAAAAATAAAGAACTATGAAAGATACATAGGTACGTCAAAGAGGTCCATAATGTAAAATACAATTTACAAAACAATAGGAATTGTAAACCTTATTTTACAAAACAAAAAAATAAAATTTAATATTATGGAAACTCAAGAATTCAAACAATACACATTAAGCGAAGCGTACGGAGCTTTAAAACAAAACGCAGAAAAATTTGATTGGGAAATTACAGGTGATTTACCAGAAGAACCAAAGGACTTTTATTCTCAAAATCAAAGAAAGAGATATAACAAAGCTATCAACAGACTGGCTAAGAAGCCAACTAGGAGATCTGCAAATCACTTATTCTATATCATTTCTAAGATCACAGGTGAAAATAAAATTCAAGTTAATCTTGGTACTAAAGAACGTGAAATTCAATCAAAACGTAAAGCCTGGTTGAAATTGAGAGACGAGGCAGATAAAGCACTAGCTGCTTACAAAGAAGAAAAAGGAAACTTTTATAAAAATATTTTGAAATAATCAAAACTTTTGTTGTATATTTGAATATAATATTACAACAGATTAATAAATAACTAAAATGAAAACACTTTTAAACATATCAAGGCTGAGCTCGACGAGTTTATGTACGTCAATAAGACGTGACAGACCAGGCTATGTGTTTATAGAAAGTTAACATTTTTACTTTATAAACCTTTTTTAAAGCCTGATCGATTCATTTCAATCAGGCTTTTTTGTTCATTGACATCTTGGAATACTAATTACGGAGGAATCAGCCGAAAGATTCTGGGTAGCGGCAACTGTCTTGAAAACAGTCTGATGTAAAAGTCGTGGGAGTTCGAATCTCCCTTCCTCCGCTAAAACTATTAAGACATGAAAGATAGTTGAAATGTCAATATGCCTCCTTAGCTCAGTTGGCCAGAGCAGCTCACTTGTAATGAGCAGGTCGTCAGTTCGAATCTGACAGGAGGCTCAAGGATTAATAAGACGAATCACGCGCATGATTATGTCGAGACCACAAGGATAGTGGAGCGCAACTCGAGGGGTTCGAATCCCCCTATTAATCCCTAACTGGCGGTGTGGTCGAGTGGTTAGGCACTAGTCTGCAAAACTAGGTACATCAGTTCAAATCTGATCACCGCCTCCAAATGGCCCGTTAGCTCAGCTGGATAGAGCAACTGCCTTCTAAGCAGTAGGTCCCAGGTTCGAATCCTGGACGGGTCACAAGGGTAAAGGAGAAAAAGCGTATAATGGTAGACATAGAGAGATGTCGCGCAAGGGTACCCACTAAGGACAAGCAGATATTCTTAATTGTAGTATCATCAGTCTCAGCTCTCTAATGGTGAGTGAAGCAATATTGCGAGATTCCTGATAAAACCATTACCTCCTTTACTTTTAACTACGCTCCAGTGGTGAAGTTGGCAAAGCACGTAGAACTTAAAATTCTATTATCATGGGTTCGAGTCCCATCTGGAGTACTATGACGGATTATAGTAGAAGTTCCTTCTAATTTCCTTCTAAGAACGTGGTCGCGGGTTCGAGTCCCGCCTCCTCCACAACATTAATATTTAATGGGGGAGTAGCTCAGCTGGTAGAGCACGATAATACTTCTATAAATTACCGTCAATTTGCCCACGTGCGGAAACGGCAAAGCCGGCTACACTTAGGATGTAGTGATTGGGGGTTCGATTCCCTCCGTGGGTACCAATATTAAAAAAAAGAGTTATGAAACATTTAACTAAGGAAGAATTAGAACCTGGAGCGTATTATACAGGTTGGTGTAGAAATACATACGTCGCAGAATGGGATGCTAAGAAAGAAGTATTCGTACATATCCGATATAAATTTGGACATATGATCGATACTCTTCCACATTTCGACGACGTGAAAGAAACAAGACAAGATGGATTTATTCCATTTGAAAAAATTAACCATCCTAAATTAGACAAAGAAATTAGAGAATACGTCTATAAAATAGGATATTAAAAATTAAAAAACAATGGAAGTAAAGAAACAAGCATGGGATAACTTTTTAAGCGCTGTTGATTTTGAATCTGACGAGAACAATTTCAAATATGATTTTAAAACCATGTCCAAGAAATACGGAAATGCATTCATTGTTTATTGCAAAGCAGCATGGCAAGCAAATGGCGGAGTTCAAACTGAAGATGAATTCTGTAAGATGAACGCTAATATGCCACGCGGATTTTTTGACAAAGTTATTAATAAGTAAAACATTAAATTGAGGATTAGATTAGTTGGCTTCCTTCTATAGCTCGTAAGAGCACCAAACTGCTAATTTGATAAAATAGCAACTACGATTCCCTCTTTTAACCGGTCCTTTAGCTCAGTTGGTTAGAGCACTTCACTCATAATGAATAGGTCACTGGTTCGAGCCCAGTATGGACCACTAGCAGATATGGTAATTCTCTTGCCGCAACTTGAAAACTAAAGAAAAAAGAGAAACGGAGGATTACTCAAATGGTAAAGAGGCTTGTTTGCTAAACAAGTAGGGTGTAAAAGCTACGGGAGTTCGAACCTCCCATCCTCCGCCAAAATAAAATAGTATGAAAAGATTCAGAAAGGGTTCAGTGTTTAGGTTTAAAAAACCAAAACGCTATGAGCAAAAACAGAAACAGAGCAAAACTGAACAAAGCACAAACTAGTAAAGAATACTTATCTATTCAATATGACATTAGCTATCCAATTTGCTGGGATGAAGGTATCTCATTTAAAGGTAGGTTAATGATATTCGAACAAAGAGAATGTAGAACGTGGAAGCATACTAGAAAAACACAATGGAAGGAGTAATCCTTCCTTTTGGCCCATTAGCTCAGCTGGATAGAGCACTCGATTACGGATCGAGAGGTCCGGGGTTCGAATCCCTGATGGGTCTCAATTAATTATAATCTTTCTAGTATATCCTCCTACTTTTAGGATATTAATTCCAGACGGAAGATCTCCAATGTATATGATTAGAGTGTACCTGTGATAGTGTAATATTTGACATCGACACTATTATAAGCATCGTAATTAATAGTTTAAATAATTTCATTATTGGATTTCGTTTTTTAAATATGCGTAAATGTATTTGTGATATCTCTTAAGTATTTTATCATCTACATTTTTTTCTATAGTATTATATAGTCGTATAGTGTTTAGGTTTCTCATTGCATCTTCTGCATTATCATATTTTCCACTCGATATTAACATATCTGCAATTGAATGTGAAAATGCCATGACTTCATCTTTATTTGAAAAATAAGATCCTTGGTTTTTTGGATCTTCAATAGGTGTTACTACATTGTCAGGTCGTCTACTATATTGTCCAATGTGAATTGCTTCATGTTTTAGCATATGAAAGATATGATCAATTGCCCTCTTGTCAATTCTAGGAATGGATATTACAACTCGAGGTCCTCCTGTTACTGGATTAACCATTGCAAATAATCCAGCTTGTCTAGGAGGAGCAGTATGCTTTACTTCTTCTGGAAGTTCATCTAGAAACTCATCGTATGTTACAATTTCAACCCCGTTATGATCTCCAATAGCTTTTACATCGTCAATTGATAAGCTCCCACGTTGAACGTCTATCATGTCTACAACATCGTCGTAGAACTCCTGTACGCCTTCTTGTTCCTTCCAGTCTATTATAGCCTCATTTAAGATATCCCATTTATTAAAACTAAGTGCTTTCATACTTTATTATTTATCAATTTAATTTACACTTTACATTTAGTATACTAAATAATATGAAAATAATTAGTAAACATAAAGACTATTATGACTGGGCAGTTTCAATCTATGGATTAGACGAGATAATGGTATATGATCGTAGAACTGAATATCTTGAAAAACCGGAAAAAGATCCAACTACTAGGCCATTAAATGGTCACAAAGTAGCTTCTCATAAATTTTCAATATGTAATAGAATATATGTTGTATATCAATATAGAAATAAATTCTATCATACTGTTGACGATTTATTAGTACTCAATGAAATATTGAAAGTTGAGAAAGTAGATGATACATTTTTACGTACAAAATACAGCTGGAGAAACGAGAATAAAAAATTAAGAACAGTTGCTGAAGAGAAATACAAAAAGGAAAATCACAAAAGTAAAGTAAATAAGGAAATAAGAGAGCCAGTTTTAATTCAAGCTGCTTATTCAAAGGGATCATTTCCATTTACGGCGCAACGAAAAGGAGCAACGTTTTTTGATTCTAATAAAAAGATATCATCATATTGGAGAATTCCAGATTTATCTGCTTATGGATTTGCAAGCTGGTTCTCATCTGAGCAAATGTTTCAAGATGTATATGCATTCATTAGTTGGAAGAAAGATCATCCGGAAATCCCAAATAAACAAAGTGATACTGAAAAGCTTAAATCACATGGATTCGATGACAAAATTTCATTTAGACATAGAAAATAAAACCTTAATATAAAATCAAGTAAAATATTTACATGAAAGCAGATAATATTTACCATAAAATTTTAAAGGATCCAATACTTGCAATGGCGTTTAAACATGTTGTTGAAATTAACAAATCAAATTATGCACCATATCATCATTTTCATCACATGATTTGTGTTGCTAAATGGTCAATGATTTTAGCTGAGTCTGAAGGAGTTGAAGAAGCAAGTGCAGATTGGTATGAATTAGTATTAGCTAGTATGTTCCATGACATCAATCATTCAATGGGTAAATTACCAGATGGAGATAATGTAAAAGAGGCAATCGAGCAATATAGAAATTTCCATACTTCAAATATCTCATTTAGAAGTGATGTTCCAATTAACGGTAATCGTGTATTTAATATTATATCTGCGACTCAATTTCCATATGTTATAGATGATGCGGATTTAAATATTCAACAATCAATTATTAGAGATGCAGATCTCCTAGTTTCTCTAGAACCAGATTGGTTTCAAAACGCATTTCTAGGATTGATGAATGAAATGGGAGTAGGTGATATTGAAAAGATGATTGCTGGTCAAAAAGCATTTCACCTTGGAATTGAGATGAAAACTCAGACTGGAAAAGATTTATATACAGATCGATGGCCAAGTCAATGTATTAAAACAATAGAACTTTTAGAAGATCTATATAAAAACTAATTTATGAAAAGTAAATATTGGAAAATGTCAAGATGGCACACTGAGTCATGTAAGAAAATTCCAAAACATCCAAATGGACAAGTGTTCACGACTCACAAATCTGACTTACCTGGAGTGATTGCATATAAAACATCAAAAGGAAATGTAAAGGTTCTTAGATGTGAAGAGGGAGTGAATGGATTCATCTCAATGCAGGACTTAGTTGAAAATAATACAAGAGTCAGGAAACTGTCATTTAAAGGAATAGGAAGAGGCGATACTATGAATAATGCAATTTTAGCAGGAAGAAAGGTTTACGGATTCTATAATGCATATAATTTATTCAAAGATTGGAGAAAAATTAAGTGTTCGTAAAGTATAATAACAATGAACAGACGAAATATAGGATCAAAGTTCGAAGAGATAAATCGTGCAGAAACATTTGCTCAATTATCTCAGGCTATTTTAAACATAGCTGATAGAGATGGAAACATACAAGGACGAAACATTTTATTTAGTGCAAAAGAATTATCTCAACAATGTTTAGAATTAAGAGACGATGAGCATAAGAACTGGAATTTATTAACAAGGGAATATGGAATCCGACAACAAGCCATTTATTTAGATTATTATAATTGCCCATGACAATACAAGAATTAAGAGATCGTAATTTAATTATCTTTGAAGCAGTCGGAGGATCTCGTGCATATGGAACAGATTTACCAACAAGTGATACTGACATTAGAGGAGTTTTTATGCTTCCACAGGACGATGTTCTTGGTAGTAAATATATTGAACAGGTAAACGATGATAAAAGTGATATTGTCTTCTATGAGATTAGAAGATTCATCGAATTAATTTCTACTGCTAATCCAAATATATTAGAGTTATTAAATACTCCAGAAAAATGTATTATTTATAAGCATCCAGTATTTGATCAACTTCTCCAACATAAAAAAGCGTTTGTAACTAAACTTTGTAGAAATAGTTTTGGCGGATATGCATCTCAGCAAATTAAAAAAGCAAGAGGGATGAAGAAGAAAATTGTAAATCCAGTTGATAAGGAGAGAAAGTCTCCACTTGATTTTTGTTATGTTGTGGATCCTAAGGGAAAAGGAACTATTCCATTAAGAGAGGTTAGTACTGGTAAAAATTCAATGTTCGGATACGAATCTAAGCACTTTGGAGTTTCAGTAATTTCTCATGCCAGAGACCTATATTATTTATGGAAAAATGATAGACCTATCTATAAAGGAATAATCAATGAGGATCTTACTTCTAATGAACTTAGATTGAGTTCAATTCCAAAGGGTCAAAAGCCATTCGCAATAATATCATATAATAAAGATGGATATTCAGCATATTGTAAGGATTATAAAGAATACTGGGAATGGGTTGAAAATAGAAACCCAGATCGATATGAAACTAATCAAAAGCACGGCAAGGGATATGATTCTAAAAATCTGATGCATTGTCATCGATTATTAGATATGTCACTTGAAATCTTAAACGGAGAAGGGATAATCGTTCGTAGACCAAACAGAGAAGAACTTTTAAAAATTAGAAGTGGTGAAAGGGATTATGATGAATTATTAGCAGATGCTGAGTCCAAGCTTAAAAAAATGGATGAACTTTTTATGAAGTCCAATCTTCCTAGTAAGGTTGACAGGGATTTTACAAATAGATTATTAATTAGTATGAGAAAGAAGTTCTATGAAGGAATTGGATGCGCTAATAAATACAGAAAAAAGGTAGATACTAATTCTGGAAATTGGCACGGAGATGTTGATGAATATTAATGGAACGATTGAAGGAAATACCGATTGAAGGTGCAGATTTTCAATATTTTGCATCCACCCTTGGTAAGATATATCGATGGAATGGTAAAGACTTTAGAGAGCTAAAGGGATGGGACCATTATTATAAAAGATGGGATCATCATTATATTCGATATGGAATAAAGATAAACGGTAAGTACAAGAACATGTATGGACAAAGGTTAGTTCTATTGGCATTTGTCGGTCCACCTCCAAATTCAAACGATGTTGCGAGACACGGACCAAATGGAAGTTTAGACAATAGACCATGTCAATTGAAATGGGGAACTCATCAGGAGAATATGAATGAGGACCGAAAGAGAGATGGAAACTATTACAATAGAGGAATAAATAAAAAGGTTAAAGATGAGCCTGAAACAGAACGATGGGATCATGATCCTGAACATGATGCATTCTGGGATAAAATTGAAAAGGATCATAAAAACGGCGTAGTTCATACTTGCCCATTTTAAAATAAAAATATGAAGGTAAAAATAGACAATATTGAAGGAGAAGAAATAAAAAACAATGAAACGTATATATTAGAGGATAATGCGTATCTTGAACATATGACTCTTTCTAGAACCCTATTAAAAGAGGGACAATCAACTAGAGGACACTCTCATGAAAAAGAAGAAGAAGTTTATATGTTTACACACGGTGAAGCATTTATGCAAATAAATGAAGAATTCCACCATGCTAAATCAGGAGACGTTTTCTTGATAAAGGCTGGAGAATTTCACAGAGTTTTTAATAAATCAGAGTCACACACGTGTGCTTTTACTTGTATTTTTGAAAAATACGATAGAGCAAGTGATGACGCAAAATACAAATAACAATGAGTAAAGAAAAAGACGAAGCAACATTAATGGCAGATGCTATGAATGAACAACTTAACGGAGTTAAGGAATTTCTAAAATTAGCATTTGCGATTGACGGAGAGGTAACAACTGACGGAAAACAAGTATTAACCATTGAACAGGATGGAACTAAATACAAAGGAATCTCATTTACTCTTACTGATTCAGAAAGAGGAAAGTTCATAATAGTGATGTCAAATCCTGAACCCATTAAAGATGGTAGCACGAAATAAAACGATAATTCACAGTAGGACACTTGGAAAGTTTATAGAAGAAGTCGAAAATAGGCTAATAGATGAGCGTCGTGATTTGTCAAAATATATTGATTCATTGTCAACTGAGCTAAATGTAACTAAAAAATATAGCGACTATCTAGCTGAAAGATTAGATGATGCATTGACTAGAATTTCTAAATTAGAAAATCCATAATAATGGAAGAAGTACCACAGTGGATAAAATATCAGATTAGTCATTATCGACAACAGGGATGGACAAAAGAAGAACTTGATGAAAAATACAAACGCTTTTCATTTAAAGTAATAATCGATAATTTTCCTAACTATGGAGGAAATGCTCTTGGTAATAAAACGGAAGCATACTTTGAAAAGGAATTAGATTACGAGTATATTACTCCATCTTATTCTGAACTAAGCATAGAAGAGAAAAAAATATATCGACATGGAAGGAACTGAATGGAAAATTGAAAAGAGTGAATATTTTGATGAATTTGGAGAATTAAAAAATACTAAGTTCTTCGTGTACACTTATAAGCGATGGCTTGGTTTATTTTATTATAAATCATATGTGAAGCATACAGATTGTGGATGGGGAGATTGTTGCAAAGTAAAGACCACCTTTGAAGAAGTAGATGATGCTAGGAAATTTATCACTTCAAACTTATGCACGGGCGGACCTAAAGAAGAAAATATATACACTGACGTCGAAACCGTAAAGTGTAGCTAAAGTATAAGATATCATGAATACATTAATAGAAAAAATCAATTCGGATTTCATGGACGCTTACAAAGCGAAAGACATGGATAAAAAAAACTTCTTGGGAGTTCTTAAAACAGAAGTTACTAAGGAAAGTAAAACTCCTAATGATGCTCATGTTATGTCTAAGATAAAGAGCATGATTAAGAATGCGAAAGCTACAGATTCTTTGACTGAATCTGAATTACAAATTATTAATAAGTATTTACCATTGCAAATGTCTGATCAGTTGCTTGAAGATAGAATTAGATTCTACGTTAGTGCTGAAAATATTGATTCACCTAGTCAAATGGGTAAAGTAATGGGATTCTTAAAGCAAAATTACGACGGTCAATACGACGGTAAAAAAGCTTCAATTCTTACAAAACAAATTTTAGGATAATGGAGAACGAAAAAGACGGATTAATACCTGGATTTATTGGGGAAGCAATGAGAAGTGCAAACCTTGAACATATTCAAAAAGAAGAAGATCTAGGTAAAGATATCAACCCACTTGAAAAAAATAAACCAAATAATATGGAAAATTCAGAAAAAACGCTAGAAGAAGCAATAGCTGAAAATCAAGCAATACACAGTGGATCAAGTGTAGTTGTAACAAATGAAATGGTCGAAAAATTAAAAAAAGAAAACGAAAGTATGGAAAATTTAAATGAAGTGGCTGCTCCAGCTGTTGTTGAACCTACGACTAAGTGTAAAGTAATTAGTGGTAAAAATGGAATCGAGTTAGAAAAATCAATCAATTTATTTTTAGATGAAACTAAGAATATTGATATTATCAGAACTGATTTCGGAACCGCAGTTGGCGGAGTATATTACACTATATTATACAAAACTAGAACAGAAAGAGTATAATAACAATGAAAATTAATATTTGGATACGGCGAGAAAGTATTGACGATTTGTCATATTTCTTATCTGATAATTTTGAATGGTCTAGTGATATCGAAATACCAATTTGGTATTCTAATCCAAGAAGTGGAGAAATCAATGGAATCAATGGTTTTCTCTGCGTATCCTTAAGTTATAAAGAATTTAAAAAGTTAGAGGACTTATGAGAATAACAAAAGATGCAATATATTTTTGGGGAGGATCATTTAGTCAATGGTTTAAGTCTCCATTTGAAGTAAACGGAGTAGAATACGTAACTGCTGAGCAGTATATGATGGCTATGAAAGCTAAGACATTCGAAGGAAACGAAGATATTCTTGAAAAAATTATGTCAACTGGAAATGCTAAAAAACAAAAAGCACTAGGTCGACAGGTTAGAAATTTTGATACTGACGAATGGAATGAAGTTAGTATGGGACATGTAGTAACTGCAAACATTGCAAAGTTTTCTCAAAGTGAAAGTTTACTTGCTGAATTAATTGAGAGTGGAGACAGGGAATTAGTAGAAGCAAGTCCACATGATACTATATGGGGAATAGGACTTCATTGGAACGACGACGCTGTATTAGACAAAGAAAAATGGAGAGGAGAAAACAAACTAGGTAAAGCAATAATGACTGCTAGAGAAACCATATTACAACAAATAGAAGTATGAAAACAGTAATTACATTTTTAATAACATTCATATTCATAAGCTTATTTAATTCTTGGATAACAACTTATGCTATTGAGGGAACCATATTCATTGACGAATTAATAGACATTAGATCTATATTTATTAGAATTATTATTTCTTTGCTTTTAACTAGTATGATTATTAGAATTATAAATAAAAAATCATCTACGACTTCAAATACTCGATCTTAGTAGGATCTAGTTGGACTAATCCGTTAGGTTCATATGGAATTTTACTAATTCCCATTGTAGCATCTAGTATTTTATCAACTGGGTGCTTTTCTTGTTGATTAGGGTTAGGTCCATATTGAACCCCATCATTATATGGATTAGTACCTTTGAATACTTTACCTGACATTATACCTGGTTTCTTCATAGTTTAATATTTTTATTATTTATAGTAGAATATACTAATATTATGACCGAGTTAGAAGCAGAACACATACAGAACTCAATTAATGTGCTACAAGAATTACTTGATGCGCATTATGCCAGTTTAAATAGAATTAGGCCTCAGGAAAAAGGTCTAAAGTTATACAATGCTAATTTTGATATACGTTGGAGATTAACTGGAGAAATATTACATTATATTGAGATTGAAAATACTGGATCTATTCCAATCTCAATGCACGTTTATCAATTGCATTTCAATCATGCAATGATACATATAATTCCTCCCGTTGAGCTTAACGAGCCTCTTGAAAATTACGGAGCAGTGCCCATTGGAATAGCATATATTCATGCAGGAGGCACTGAGACGTCATATGTTGGATATCCATGTAATATACATACACCAATTATGATACAAATAAAAGATGATCAGCATAATGAAATATTAAAAACAATTAAAGTAGAATAATACTATGGAAAAGTTCAGAACAGGAAATGTAGTTAGATTAGCTCAAGGTTCTTTAGTTATCATATCTGGATATCGAAATGTAGAATCTAATACTTTTCCTAATAGCGAAGATCATAACTATAAAGTCTGTGACTATATTTATGTAGACTCTCAATCAATGAGTGGATGTAGTAGAACAATTACCACTGTTAAGAAAGAATCATGTAGTTGTAGTATGGTAAATGGACGACCTTTAGAAGATTGCGAAGATTGTGATGGAAAAGGAAATTTCATGGAAACCAGAGAAGGAATGGATATGGCTAAATTAATAGCACCAAACGTAAAATCTTGGATAATCGATACATTAACAAATAAATTTAATTTTTAATCATGAAAAAAGCAAAACACTTCGCGATATTATCGCTTTTAACATTTGTGCTATGGTATGCTGTAATTGGAATCATAGAATGGGATATCAACTGGATCGACTTTATGCCAGATGCTACAAGATCTCAAAGAGGATATTTTATTCTGGGAGTCCTTATTAAATTAGGACTTGACATATGGCTGTGGTCTTATATTAAAAATAAGTACTTTGATCAGGATCCAAGCGAGGAAGAAGCAAGACTTAAAGCTGAAAACGAAAAGCTTAGAAAAATGTTTAATAAAGACGAAGTATAATGCGTAAGTACGAAGAAGGATACGAACTAGCAGAAGATGAATTCCTATTAAAGATTCAGAAAGATGCATGGGAGGACGGAACCAATAAGGGATTCTTGACTAAGTTTAATAAGAACGGAACGATGCCCGTTGCGTTTAAAGAATGGCCGAGTCGTTATTATAGAAAAACAGACGAGGATATTCCGATCTATATACATAAAGAAGAATTCTCAAGTGGATGGAAGGTCATGTCATGGCGATTTGGACAGAGTCAAAACTGGGCATCTCTCGTTCATCCTGCAGGATTTACAGTTGAGATCTATTTAGTTCAATTGCTGGAAATAATGAAGTCACACACGCTAGTCAAGGGTGAACTACAGGGAGAGTTTAAGTGGCAAGATCACAAGCTAATATGTAAAACACATCAGCATGAAAAGTAAATTCAACTGGTTCACATTTATTGCAAGCTTGATTATGTCAGTTATTCTTACATTCCTAATATTACAGGACTTTGAAATATGGGAACGTTTAAAAATATCAATTGCATTAATTGTGACGTCGTTTATTGCAACTTTACTTTTACCAAAATTAGATAGTTAACATGATAAGTGGAAAAAAACTAATAGGTAACGTTCAAACTAGATTTAAAGAAATATTTAGACCAAATCGACAGTGGGATGCTTGGAGAAGTTTTTATAATGGATGGATCGAAGGTAGAACTGATTTGGTATTTGAAATGAAAGAAGAAGGTCACGTTGCATATGAATTCCACAATGAGGAGACCGGACATTGCTATGTTGACTATATTGACCATGAAGAAATGGGAGAAGGGGATGGTTACACTAAGACTAAACTTTATAAATTTTAAAATATGATCTTTAATATTACATACATAACAAGAGTGGGATCGACCAATGCTAGCAGGGACTTGTCGATTGAGAACAGAAGTCACTCTTTTTTAAAAAGGATATTATGAATTTATATAAAATTACATTTTCTCACACTGCACCGAAGGACCAAAAGGAAGGAATAAAGGGTTATTTACTTGCTGAAAACAACGAACAGGTTTATCATTACGTAGACAAAACGTTTAATTATGGATGTTGGAAAGACAGTGATGAAGATAAAGAGCCTATTGAATTACACGATGATGATTGGAATGTAATAGGAACTGAAACATTTAAGGAAAAAATGATAAGAATAAGGGGTGAACAACATGATGAGGATTATGACTACTGTGATGCCTATTATGGAATAACCCTGTATGGCTGGGAACTGGTTAAAGAAGGTGTGTACTCGGCTGATTATACTGAAATGATTGAATTAGGAATTATAGATACACTCAAACCGACGATTAATGAGACCAACTAAGAAACAAGATGCAAAGATTAATGTTATCACTTCTAATATAGAGGAGATATTGAATCAAAATCAAATAGGTGATAAAGACGACTTTCTAAGCTCAATGAGTGAGATCATTTGTCAAATGGACACTGATATTGCAATAGGGGTAATGGAGAGACTGGGACCAGAGGGAAGGGAACAGGCAATGGCAATTAAAGTAAATTATGGATATTAAGCAAATAGAATGGGTTCATGTCGAAGGTCGCCCAATATCTAAATGGTTTGGAAGGATTAATGGCCGAGTTCTATTTGAAATCTGTCATTTTAAAAACGACCGATTTAATGATCATAAATTGATGACTTCTAAGACATTTAACATGGAAATGAAAAAATCTGAGGACATAGAAGATCTGATGGAAACTGCTCAGATCCTATTAGAAGCCTATATAAATAGTTTTAAAGATGATAAAAGCACTAGATGATGACGGTATAGTATGTTATACTGCATGTTCAGATGATAAGGTAAAAGCCGGGGCCTGTAAATGTCAAAACCGACTGGGGTTATTGGCACAAGTCGGAAAGCGGGATAATTTTGAAACAGTAAAGATAAACACAGCGATCGAATCAGACCTGGGGTTATGGGAATTATTCAGAATTGCCGGGTCCGATCGATATACTTTACAGAAGTGGGGAGAGGATTCTGATTATCCGTTGGTAGAATTGAATTTAACTCTGGACGAGTTTAAAGACCTGGAGACACTTTTCGGAAATATAGAAAACCTTGGAAGTATTGACTGACTACTGGACAGACGAATCAGCAGGGTCACAAGCCTCGCTTGAGAAAATTTTTTCGTCACTGTCACCGTGGTTTAATTTTTAGTATATGAAAGAAGAAAGAAAGTTACGAAAGTTGGAAGCAGGACCTATTTTAGGAAAATGGTACGTAAAGGGAACCATTTTTAAAGTCGTATCAGAAGACGGAATGAGAGGATTAGATGTAGAAGATCCAGACGGAAAGATCATTGGAGAAATCCGTATGATTATGAATCAGTTTGAATGGGTAGATGAAGAATAGACCACAATCAACCGGAATAGATAAACTGAAGGAGAAAACCCTGAATCAGTTTAAATCTACATGTGGTCTATGTGATGGTATTGAATACAGATTAGAAGGAGAAAATGATTTATGGAGACTTATTGGAACCAGAGTTGCTGATGATCAGGTTCAATCTGTTAAATTTGGATTAGGGAAAAAGTATGGATCTAGTAGAAAATTTAAATCTTAATGTAGCTCATAGTTTACGTGCTGTTATTAGAAATGAACTAGACAAAATACCGATTAGGGATGATAATAAGGGTTAAAGGTTTATCAGTTCGTAGCATAATAGATAGGACCCTCAATCGGGATACTGATATAGATTTACGTTATGAAGTAGGGGTTAAGTTTACTGCAGAAGAATTGCAAAGCATGCATTGGATGCAAGGTCAGCGCGTAGAAGAAGTCATAGACCTCATTGGGGAAGGCATTAAGTCTGAGATGAGGCGCATACACGAAAAGAACAAAAGGTAGTGTCTATAGAAGCAGTAGGTACATATAATGGAATTCCAGTCTATGCAGATCCCCATTCTGAGGAAGATAAAATCTTGGTATTGCGTAAGCAGGATTCTAAACCAATGAGAGAAACCAGATATCCGTATCCTAGGATAAAGGGACTTTGTCACAGTGAAAATAATATAAAGGCATTTATTGTACATCCCGGTATGGCTAGCGATTTAATTGCAGGATTAAATAAATATAAATCAATATTTAAAGATGACTAGAAGAATAGAAACCGGAAGACGATGGGTACGAACTAAAAAGATGACCTGTGTTACAATTAAGATGTCATTGCAAATAAAGATACTAGGAGTATGGATAACCTTACATCGATATGAAATAGAAAAGTGGTGTGAAAATATAAATCAATAAAAAGTAACATGGCATTAGTAAAACCAGACTACAAATTAAAGAGAGCAAATTCACTATTTAAGTTCATGAACGGAGAAATAACAGAACTTCCTCGCTCCATGTGTGATATAACCCAAGAGGAACGAGATGAATTACTTCTCTATTTAATAAAGGAACAGAGAAAGGTTATTAATAAGAAGGATAAAAAGATAGAGGAATTCCAAGGTGTATTTAATGCTATAGGAAAGTTTATTCCTCGAAGTAGTAGATCCTTTTAATTTTTACCTAGAGATCCCGTATTTTCCCGGGATTTTTTTTTTCCTCTGGAGAAATTGCTTTTCTAGTACCCGGGCCCTGTGGAAAATTTTTGGCCCGTGGGAAATTCCCGTTTTTTGCCCGTGGCCTTTATATTCACAAAATTCAACTTGACTTCGACCTATCCGCCCATATAGTGATCCTGGTGACCTGTTCTATATAGGCCCCAGGGGGCCCTGAGGGCACCTGGAGGGCCCCTGGTGGCCCCTAGGGCTGCCTGAGTCTGAGAGCCCCACCTCTGGGTACTATATACCCTGCCTGAGAGGTCCACCTTGGCCAGGGGTAGTCTATGGCCGCGTCAGATAGGGATCCCAGCTAGGGGTACCTCGCCCGGTAAGCTAGAAGCTAAAACTAAAAAGTTCGGTTTTGCTAAGATAAGCGGTTTCTCGCTCTTGGATCTGAGCGAACCTTAAGACTTATAAGCCGTATGTAAAGATCCACTCCATATGCAGTTGACCAGGGTTGTGATGTAGAGGTGGGAATTCCTCAAGTAGAGCTTTATAAAGAGTTATAACCTTAACGCTTTGGATCTAGAATTCATCGGTCGCTCAGTGACCTGATGGGGAAAAGGGGAGATAAAGATCCAAAGCTTAAAATCCGTCCCTTTCGACTATTGACCAGGGTTAAAAGGTAGGGACTACATTATCTAAAAACTTAAGATACTCTTATACTCTTCCCTTAGAAGAATACAGTTCCTAGCTCGGATTAGAAAAATAGTAAGTATTCCACCAGGAGCAAGGAAGAAAAAAACAACCTGAATGCTACTACTTTCTTTTTAGGCCGGATAGGTATAAAAAGTAAGATTTAGGAAACTCCATATTATACGCATTTATGGATTCTCGCTCTGTGACCTTGGTGAAGATTACCGTCCCTATTGGGCAACCCGGCCAATTGATTTAAAAACACTAAGTTTTTGTGAAAACAATGATCTTTCGCTCGGATGCTAAAATGTGAGAATTCTTTGTAGCATTAGCACTCTTCGCTCCGTCACCTAGTGGGCTGTAGAGCGAAAGGGATTACATAGCTATTGAATCTAACCGCTCAACTGTTGACCAGGGTTGACGAGTAGAAACCCCATTTCTTACTTTTTAAACCTAAACGCGAAGCTCAACTGGATCTAGAAGTCATCGGTCGCTCTGTAAGAAGAGTTCTACTATTGGGAGAAGGGAGCGAGGCCAGATAGAGACATACACAGACATACCTGATAGAAGCTGGCTCCACATTAATTTTAAAATAATGGATTAAATATTTTTTTAATCTAAATAAAATGCCTATATTTATAGTATAATAATAACAAACAATAACATGGAACTTAAACAGATAGGATTAGAATGTTTTGATTTTAATAATATTAAAATAGATACAACAGAGGCTGCACAAGATGCAATGACTCAGTCAGCCAACTAAAGATAACCGTGAGAGCGCCGTAGGTCCTTGAGACAGAAGAGACGGACCCATTCGTAAGATGGGCGGCATCATGCCTTAGTAGGTTTGAATCCTACCTCTCCAACCAATTGAAAAAGGAACACTCGAAATGGGGGTTCCTTTTTTAGTATAGTAAGATTTAAATAAAAAACTATGTGGGCAATATTTGATTTAGACGGTACTCTCGCCGATATTGAAGAGCGAAGAAGGTTAGCTTCTAAAGGCGACGGTAAGATTAATTGGGGCATTTTCTTTAATCCAGAAAATATAAAGCTAGATAAACCTCTACTTAAAACTATATTTCTTTTACAGACTTTAAGATCTCAAGGTCTAGGAATCGCGATACTTAGCGGTAGAGGCGAAGAGACTCGCGCTGCGACAGAACACTGGTTAAAGGAAAACGGCGTAGAATACGATAAGCTAATAATGCGTCCAGTTCAGAACTACGAACCTGACGACGAGCTCAAGCGAACATGGCTCAATGCTGAGTTTCCAAACCGTGACCAGATACTTTGCGTGTTTGATGATCGGGACAAGGTCGTGGCGATGTGGAGGAGGGAAGGATTGCTCTGTTGTCAAGTAGCACCTGGAGATTTTTAGTAGCCGAACCGCGTACATCCAGGCTATGTCCGGTGATGTCTTAATCCCCTTGGCTCTCCACTTTATTTTAGCTAATTGGTAAAAGATATAATAATAATTGTTATATTTATAGTATAACTTAAACAAACGATATGGAAAGGGGACTTGCTGGATATTGGATATCTACTGATAATTTAAAGTTCAATGCTATGACCAATACTTTTGTTGGAGAAGCTTCTGAACTAGGAATTATAGAGTTTGACAAATCATACGTACTCTGGAATCCTAAAACAAACGGTTCTTCTTACCTTGAATTTGATAAGTTCGATAAGAACGGAGAAGAGATATCAGGAGCTCGATACTCCTCTCATCAAGGTTACAAACTATTAATTATAAACGATTAGTATGAAAAGTCTAAAAGAAAAACGAGAAATAGTAAAGAGGGCGAAGATCATAAGACATACGTTTCTAAGTAGATCAAAGTTCTCAGCCATTAAATACATTTTAAAATATGACAAGTAAAGTAATAGCAGTAAAGTGGAAGACCGGAAAAGAATGTATCGGTATTGTTATAGTTGATACTGGATTCGGAATCAAAGGCTACATCAAGAAGGTAGATGGCATGGACCAAGACAGAGACATTACGCAAGTAGCAGAATGGGGAACGGGCTTGGACTCTTCAGAGATAGAGGGTTTCTTCCCCCATCGATCAGAAGAATTTAGATCAATAGGATATTCAAACTAAAAAACATGAAGAACTTACAATTATTAAAAGACAAGTTAAACTCAGTGCGAGATCGCAACCGTGAAGCTAAAGTAGGAGAGTCTCTTGTTTGTCCTTCATGTGGAACTGGATTTAAGAAGAGGAGTTATCAACAGGTATTTTGTAAATCTAAAACCGGTACTAAATGTAAAGACAGATTTTGGAATACAGTAGACGAGAGTAAGCGTAACAACCAAGACAGACTAAGTTTATCGCGCGTCGTTTGGTTATTTGAAAAAGAAATGGAAGATTTAATTTAAAATAGGAATCATGGGAAAATACGTAAATGTAAATTTGAACGGAAGGCCTCTAAATGCTAGAGGTAAAGCTTCTAATCTCGTAATGTCTGGTGCAGAACGCATTGAAGAACCAGAAAGCTTAGCACAACATCCAGGTAAGGCGGTTCTTTGTGTAGTAGAAAACGGACCTTTTGATGCGGCGGCTTGGGCTTACAGTCAGGACGAACTCAATTGCTTCAAACGCGAAGACGGCCGGCTTAAGTCTTGGTTGACAGTAGACGAATCTGTAATTGAATCTTTAATCGATTAAATCCAGGGTAAACTTAATCTGATAAGAGGCCTGCAAACGCGGGCCTTTTTTATGCTATAAGCTCTGGAGCCAGTGAGCTTTGTAAGCTACGCTATGCAACTGGCTCAAGCACAGTCGAGCCAAGTCAGAGACAAGGAGTTCGCTCTAAGCTCCCGAGAGCCAGTGGTCTCTGTTAAGAGGCGGTGCTCATTGGCCCTAAGAAAATTTGAAAAATAAATGGCGAAATATTTTAAGTACCACAATATTATTCTTATATTTAACTATAACTTAAAACAAACACAATGATCGTTAAATTAAATGACCGAATAATTAATCTAGACTTAGTAAAAGAAGTCTCGGAAATTACCGCGTATCTTGTTAATGAAAAACGAGATGGAAACAGTGGATATATCCATATCATACGAACCAAAAAGGATATTGTTAGATGGTTGGATATTTCAAATACTGGAACAGAGAGTCAACAAGAGTATGAAGTAATCTTTGGATTTCAAATCTTTTATTTGGAAGAGAAATATCCAAAGCACGTAAAGGTTTCTCTCCACCAAAGCGAAGCGAGAAAGGCGAGAGAGGCGTTCGCAACCCTTTTAAATAATAATAACCCTGTAATACACGAAGTAAAATGGTAAGAGTAATATGTTTAGGAATCGGATTGAATATGTTCTTTCAAGAGTGGGTATCAATAATCGACGCTCCACCACAACCAAAGGAAATCTTTCATAAACCTGGCTTTCAGAACCGAGTTTATACAAAGGTAAAAGGCTATAAAGTTCCGCACTTAACTCGAATGCAGAACAAATAGACCTAGTAAGTCTCTCTTTAAACCCCCTCTATTGGGGGTTTTTTTGTTTCCGGAGTAAGAAAAGAAGAAAGGAATCTGGCAAGAGGCGGGAGAAGTTCGCTCCTCATAAATTTGAAAAATAATTAATAAAAAGTTTTTTATATCCATCAATTATTCTTATATTTAACTATAACTTAAAACAAACAGATTATGAATTGCGACAGATGTCACACAGAATCACCCCGCTTTACGAAAATGAGTTTCTTCAATATGGACACAATATGTCCTGAGTGTGAAGCTAAGGAAAAAGCACATCCACAGTATGAGGCGGCGAGAAAGAAAGAAAGAGAAGAATGTTTAAAGGGTAATATGAATTATCCTGGAATCGGAAAACCTGCTGACCTATGATTAAGAGCAAAGACGAATTAAAGAGGAGACCTATTGAGATAGATCTAACGGGTCCAGATGGTAATGTATTCTATTTAATGGCTACAGCAAAGCGGTTATCGCGCCAGCTTTACGACTTCGTAACAGAAGAGCTTGAAAATGCTCGAGCAGTAGATGAATCATTAAAGCTGTTATATGACGGAGACTTTAAAACTCCTGAAAACATGGGAGACTGGATCGTAGAAGAAATGATGAAGTCTGATTACGAACATGCAGTTCAAGTTTTTGATAAATATTTTGGCGCAGTTGTAACACTGTACCGTTAACTACGGAGTAACTATGGAAGAAGTAATAAACTTAATATCCGACCGAGACGAGATACTCGAGGACAAGGTGGCCGAGTTTCAGAAGAAACTAATTGACATACATCCTAAATTTAAAGTCGGACAGGTAATTCTTTTTTGGGGAGGATATAATAACGATATCCGATACCGATCTGAAATAATTGGATTTAACGAGGACGGAGAAATCTACGTTATGTGGGATTGTTATTGGTTCCCTATTAGAGATGAAGAATCAAGAGAAATAGAATTATAAACGGGTTTGTTTAAGTTAGATGGAACCTCAACTTCGGTTGGGGTTTCGTCGTTTAGAGCGGTAAGCTTAGCGACGTGCCCGAGGAGGGTTGGCTCAGAAAGCTTTGACTACGGAGTTCACCGTGCACGCCGGGACCAGTGGGATCCCGGTACACAAGAGCACGGCTGGCCCTTAGAGAAATGCACAAAAATATTCTCAGGATTTTTTATAATGAAGAATAATTCTTATATTTAACTATAACTTAAAACAAACACGATGAGTAATTTTATAGATCACATCAAATTAGCAACAGAGAATATAGTTCTATGTAGTGGTATATGTTCTAAGAAAGAGCATTACGAGTACGCTGAGAAGATGGAAAAGATGCTTAAGCATCAGTTAAAAGAGGAGTTAACTGAAATTGTAAATGATCACGAGATGATGGAAGAAAGACTTTGTGAATTTATTCAAAAACTAGGAGTATGAAAAAGAAACCGACAATGACCAAAGCTCAATTAACTCAGAGAGTTAATGAAGAAGCAAAGAGAATGCGAGAAGACATTAAAAGACAAGGAGGCAATCTTACCTTTGCTGAATGCAAGAAGGAGGCTCGTAAAGTATTCATGGAAGAATTCGAAATAGTTTAAGTCTAGGACACCCAATTCTCTTAGACATTTAATCTTACTTCAAAGAGATTATCTTATCATAGAGGGACCCGAGTTAATCACAAGAGGAATCTAAACAGGTTCCTCTTTTTTTATCTCTACTTATCGAGCAAGTCGATAGGTTTCAAGAGAGAGGAGAGCTCGCTCGTCTCTGTTTGAGCCAGTGTGCTTTCGATCCTAACCTAGAGACCTCGACCTAGAGTATTTCAAAAATAAGTATAATTATATTTTAGGTTATCAATTATTATTCTTATATTTAATTATAACTTAAAACAAACAGATATGTATTCATTATATTGTAGCTACTACGACAAAGAGTTTAATTCCCTTGAGGAGCTAATTGAGGACGTGACCATCAATGGCATGGACCCAAACTATGAGGTGACCAGAGATGGCAAGGGTATTGGAGAGAACGCCATAGATTTTATTCAATTTTAAAAATAATATTATGGATAAGCCAAAACTATACGTACTTATGTCTTATGATGAAGATGGTACCGACACATCTATATTCTTAGACAAAGATGAAGCGTTAGAAGAATTCGAAAGAGCAAGTGGAGACGACAAGGTCGTAGGAGAAGTAGAAGAATACAAATCCTTCGGACAAGGAGCATGGGGAGATTGGTATGGAATCAAAATAATTAAGAAATCTGATGGTTAAGTGGGATAAGAAAATAGAAGACAGGCACATGAAGGGAAATACTCCCTTCGGTGAGGTCTGGATCCGGTTTGACCGGGAAGGTAAAGCAATCGGTTTATATACCTGTTTTGGCGATACTCAGAAATGGATTCCGGACGAAGAGTGGATGCAAGATCTCGAAGGAGCCCAGCTCAGATTAGAGGAACTTACAGAAGATACCAAACGTTTACGTGATTGGGGTGAGGGACTACGGAGTAAAGATTAAATTACATTATATTCTAAAACTGAGACCAGAATTACCTGTATAAGAAATAAATAATACTATAGACATGGAAAGCCAAATACATTCAATAATCGATCAATGGAAAGAAGAAACTGGTAATCAGAAGTCTATCTCGTCTGACTCGATTAAGGTTAAGTATGCAGACCGTGAGGTAGGGATATATACTATTTATCTTATGTTAAATCCTACAGTAAGGATTAAAGCATTGCTGAATGGCCCTGCTTGGAAAATCATAGAATTAAAATGAGACTTAACGAACCTTTTACTAAACTACTAACGTCAGTAGATGACCAGCTCGGAAGAGACGAAGAATCTATACACCTATTTGAATGGGTACTAGAAGAACACTATGAATCTAAAATTATAGAGAACATGGATTTTTTTCAAGAAAGGCCTGATCTTCGCTCAATTCAAAACGAACAAATGCTTCATGAATTAGATGTAATGGAAGCCTACTTCGTATCAAAGGAAGAGTATGAGAAATGCGCGTCAATCGTAAAGATTCGTTCTGATTTAAAACAAATTATTTCTGCATAATATTTTTTTATTCCAAATAAGTTTCTTATATTTACTTTATAACTTAAAACAAGGCAATGGCAAAAGGAACTAATGAATGGATAGGAGGTAGTTTCCATAACGTAACTATCACTGCCACCATAAACGATCTTATATTAGCATTAGGAGAACCACAGGTCTTTGATAATAGCGGAGAAGATAAAGTAAACGTTGAATGGGGTGCAGTCACTGAGGCAGGATTCCGTTTCACGATTTACGATTGGAAAGAATACAGAGTTTTAGATTTAGACGAACCTATTACTTTCCATATTGGAAGTACGAAAGGAGCAATTCAAGAATGGGAAGCAGAAGCTGAAGTAATTGCCGATATAGTAAAAATTAAAAAGAATGAAGAGATGCTTGAGTCAGGATTAAGCGAAGAGGAATACGATGCTCTCTCTGAACTAGAAGAAATAAACAAAGAATGAAAGATATAATAATTGAACGAATGTTAAAAGATACTAACAACGAAGGATTCCATATTCTGGACGAGTATGGATTACAAGCCTTCTTAGATCTTACGGCGACGAGTCATGATCCGATAGAAGGAATTAGGGATCTTAATAAAATGAAAAATTATTTTATTAGAGAAGAGGATTACCGTAAGTGCGCAAAGATACAAGACTGTATTAATGTCTTATGGGTCGATGGTCCTGAGAAACAAGGTCTAAAAAAAGAATTAGAAATATTAGTTTAAATCCAGCTTGTTTAAGTTAGGAAAAGGTCGGAGAAATCCGACCTTTTCTTTTTCCTGAGGATCTGAGCCAAGTATGCCCGGATAATAAACGATCCCGTTGGCTCTAAACAAATTTGCAAAAAAGTTTAAGAAATATTATAATAAGTGGTATATTATTCTTATATTTATAGTATAACTTAAAAACAAACAAGATATGGTAATGACACCGATTGACGCAGACACACTGCGAAGCAAATTGAATGAAGGCACAGTGCAATTCGCATTTAAGAAAAAAGACGGGACCCTGCGAACTGCAGTGGGAACCACTAACTTGGATACGGTTCCCCTAGAGAGTCATCCATCAGGCGAAGGAGGAGAATCTTCTCGTGCATCAGTTCGATATTTTGACATGGGCAAGAACTCATGGAGATCATGTTCTGCTGACACTGAAATCTTTTTAGCAGATTAGAATGTACGAAGAGATTTATAACCTATGTTCCGTAAAGAACAAGGGATCTGTTTTTCAAAACGGATCGGATAAGATTACTCCACGAGTAGAATGGATCTTGAACTTCCTAATGGATAACAAGATGCCATTCATACTCGATGAGTTTCCTGTTAAAGACGGAACAGGTTATAATATTATCCTTACTGGAGAGTCAGGTAAATGGGTTACATGCCATCATGATATTGTAAACCCTAAGTCTGATAATGCAAATGACAATTCATGTTCTATTATAAATGCTATCTCGTTAAAACAACTTGCTCCTCATATTAATGTAGCAATACTCGATGGAGAAGAGCCAGGTGGTCTAGGATCAAATCGCCTTTCCTCTCAAATGAAAGCGGGTGACTACGGAGTAATTGATTGGATTCTAAATCTAGAGCTAACAGGTATAGGAGGTAAAGATTTTCTGATCTGTAACTCTAATATGGACAAGTCACTAAGTAAACGAGTAAGAGATCTCTTTATATGCGATATCATTGGAGTACCATTTAACGACTCAGTTATATTTAGAAAGAACGGTTTTGATTCTATAGTTATTAACCCTCTTCCTAGAATGGAGAACGGAAAATTAGATATGAGTGTCCTATTTAGATGTCATTCAATGAGTGATTCAGTAGATAAGATCTCAATAGAAGATATGAAAGTATTTACAGAAGAAGTTTTACTTCCGATCGTAAGTTAAGGCGTTTGTTTAAGGTTAGAGATTCCCTCAACGAAAGTTGGGGGTTTCTCGTTTTTGGAGGCGAGCTAACTTTACCCCTTGAATCCTTGACATCGGAGGGCTCGCCTCGCTCTAGACTTTATTTAAATCAAATGTGAAATATTTAATTTATTTTGCCTATATTTACTTATAACTTAAAACAAATAGTAATATGGAAGCAATATTCAATAGACATCTTAAAGATTTTCATGCGGATTTTACAATAGAATTTGACGTGAAAAATCCACCTCTAGCAAACATATCAGAAGAAGCACATCAGTATGAATATGAAACAGGAACTGTAGTAAATGAATTAGGAGATGAATTATTTAATAATCTTAACTATAAGTGGCTGAAAGATTGGAGTTTTGCCGGTCGAAGCAATGGCTGGTTTGTTTTGTTGTGCGAAGGAGATGAATCCAAAATACAAGCAAAAACACTCAGAAGGCTAGAAAGTCTTGTTAAAGACTACCTAAACAAATACAAATTAGCATTGGAGCATGCTTATAATTCGTTAAAAGAAAATGGCTAAGAAAAAGAAATACACGATTACTAAAGAACAACAATTGAAGTTCGACCGCAAGGCGAGCCGCGAGGAAGAGCTTGATAAGAATGGAGGCTGGTGCGCGGTCCATAAAGTCCACAAGTCAGACAAGACCTACTGCCGAACGAAGAAGCACTCGAAGCGAGACGACGAGCTTGGCTCATAACTAATTCCAAAAATAAGTTCATAAAAGTGTTAAGTATTCAAAGTAAATGCTTATATTTACTTATAACTTAAAACAAACACACATGAAGCATCTATTTTTTGTAGCACAGGACGGCAACGCAGACGAGTTGTTTGCAATGATTGAGTCAGATCATTTCGACGATCTTGCACTAACTCAACTTAAATCAGAATATGAGAATGCAGAGATTGATGATACAGAATTCTGCGAACAAGTACAAGGGTACCTTAAATCCAATATCGTTCTTTCTATCTTTGCGGTAGTGATGGTGGAAAGAGAAGATTCAGATAATCCAACTCTTAAAATTGTTAGAGCTGAGAACGAAGACGATGCTTACAACAGATTTGCGTCTATGATTGGTCATACCGGAAGATCATTGAACGAAGGAGAAGAGGAAGGAGAAATTGTAATTCTAATAAGAGAAGTTAAGTAACCGTAAATTAACCAAGTATGAAAAAGAAAATAATCCAAGTATTCGTTGTAATTTGTATGATTATATCTGCAGTGATACTACACGAATTAATATTCCTACTTACTAAATTTATTCCTTATCCAATTGTGTTAGGTATGCTCGGAGGATGGGGACTGACCTATCTATACTATAGAAAGTAGTTTGTTTAAAGTTAAATGAGACCCTGCTTCGGCGGGGTCTCATTGTTTGGAGCCAATTGATCTACGTTCTTCAGACTCTTAATTGGCTCCTCCTATAATATGTTTACTACGGAGTAGTTCATTATACAGACGAGCGAAGCTAATCCGATCGCATGTCTGCCGAAGTTCGCTCTAACTTATGTGCAAAATAAATGGACGTTTTATTTTTTATCCAATAAAGTTTTGTATATTTACTATGTAACCAATTAATTTCAAGTATATGAACAAAGAAGAGTTAGTAACCAAGTTTAAGAAGAGAGGTAGTAAGGACCTATCTAAGAAATTAGATAATCCAAAAACTACAGATTTGGAAAAGAAGGCAATCACTGAATTGCTCGTCAAGAGAGGAGTAATTAAGGAGGAGGCAAAGAAACCAGTTGCCACAAAAAAGAAAGCGACAAAGAAATCCCCAGCCAAAAAGAAATCGGCAAACGTGGATGTAATTGCTGACTTCCTAAAAGTAGGAGACGAGGCTAAAATCAAATCTAAGGCTAAGTCCACGTTGGGCCAAATGATCAATGCAAAGGTCGTGAAGATCTATGCATGTAATCGAACAGGCAAGAATTACGTGAGATTAAAGGCAGATGGTCACACGTACCACAAACGCTTAAATGCATTTGAACCTGCAGAGTAGGAATTAAATCCCTCGCATAGAAACCCTGGCTTCGGCTAGGGTTTTTTCGTTTACTACGATAGAGCCAAGACATCTCGAAACAGAGGCGGGAGAGCTCGCTCATTGATTTCTTGCAAATGAAATGTCATTTTATTTTTTTAATCCATTGATATTATGTATATTTAACATGTAATTAATTATTAATCAATTAAAAATTAAAGCGCATGAAAAAACTAATTTTGTTATCAAGTCTTCTTCTTTTAGTAGGAGTAGCATTTTCATCACCATCAATTGACATAGAGTCAACTGATATTACAAGTGTTGATATTGTTCAATCATCGGTCACAAAAGTTCCGGAAGCATCGGTCCCAGTGTTTGATGGATTATTCCATCTAGTGGAAATCAAGATTTTATCTAGACATTTAGAATACATCACTGATACTGTCTATGATTTGGTCGAAGTCCACAAACCACATGATATATTTTTACGTGTACAGGTTGACTCCTCTATGTATAAAGACTATATTATACACGATATTGGAAATTTTGAAAATATAGATACCATTCGATATCTTGAGATATATGAGCAGGATGAATGTAATCATGCCAATGTCGTACATATCAATTGGTTAAATAAATCGATAGTTGATCTTGTCTATGTACCAATTGACGATATAGAAAAGATTGAATAAACGGTTTACTAAATTTAAGAAAAACCCCGCATGGCGGGGTTTTTTTATGCTCTGTTGTCTAGAGCAAGGGATCCCCGATAATAGAGTTTGTCTCCTCGCTCTAATTAAATGCGCAAAATAAATGACGTAAAATTTTTTATATCCAAGCAAATTGCCTATATTTACTTATAACTTAAAACAAAGGATTATGAAAATTATGAAAAACGTTATGTATATTATTGGATTATTCGCGACACTAGTAATGGTGTTCGGAGGAATCATCCATTATTTTGGTAATGAGCACGGTGACTCAGTTATTCTAGTTGCCGGGATGGTAGCAGTAGCGTGTTTATTTAGTATTGATGCATTATCTAAAGAGGAGACATTATGAAGATTACAAAGAAGGACTGGGACAGAATGCTAGATTTAATACTCACTAATAATGAAGGAGAGACCGTTGCCAAGTCGATAAAGGATCCAAACAAGGCCGCTGCTAGATTTATATGTGGCCTTAAATTAATGGGACTAGACATTGATTACAGAAGCACATGGAACGATCCAGTATATGTAGAAGAATTTTCATGTTTCGGTAATAGAGCTATCGAACTAGGAGGACCTGATTTCATCGTCCATATTCTGAATGAGTTTAGAAAAACAGAGATCCCCTTGTATGTCAGAGAGAAGAGAGAAAAGTACATCGGAAAGAATATGAATAATGGATATGTATCATTCATATCTAAGGCGATTATTGATGCAGGGTTTGACATTAACTATCTAAACAGCGGAGGATATGCAATGACCTCAGCAGGAAAATACGCAATGGAACGTAACGGAAGAAAGTGGACCATTGGATATAAAACAGAAATCCAAATCGGAGAGGAGAAATATACATTCAACTTCGATGCTATTACATGTGAAGGAGGAGGACCAACGAGTTATGTAGTGCATGAAACAAGCTCTAGCATATTTGATTCAATGATATGGTCTGAGGTTGGTAAGACATCATTTAAATCTCAATTACTCAAGCAACTAAAAGAAGCTGCGTAAAAACAGTGACTACGGAGTAATAAGAACCTCAGCAATGCTGGGGTTTTTAGTTCCGATAGCGGGAGCCAATCTCCTCCGTGCTTGTCACTCGACATTTAATTTTAAATAAATGTCAATTTATTTTTTAGATACACAAATTATTCTTATATTTACTTATAACTTAAAAAAACAGATTATGTGGATTCAATCAGTAATTAATGCAATGTCTCAAGTCGACGAAAACAAACTTAAAAGAGTAATATCACTTAACCCCGATGGGGATTGGAGTGAAGAGGAATGGAAAGAGTATAACTATGTAGCAGGCGCAGTAGTTGAACCATTTACTTTTCCAGGATGTGAATCAGAAGAAGAGGATTTATTCTATGAAAAATCAGATGAGTTCGGACCAGACTTTATTAAGTCTATTACAGATGGTCTTGATAACCGAGACGAGTGGAATAAATTAATTGATTTAGTAGACGTAATAGGATATTAAGATGGAGAAGAAAACATCAGTAACGAGACCGGCGAAAGTCGGTCTTTTTTGTTTCTGATCCTCGAGTAAGCTGTGTCCAGATTTAAGGCGATCCCGCTGGCTCCACATAATATGTAAAACTTTTTTAAAAAGATTGCAATGGATTAAAAGATAATTCGTATATTTACTTATAACATTAAAACAAACAGTATGATGACTCCTTTAAATTATACGCTAATTAACACATTAAAAGAGCAACTATGAAAAAGACATTATACCATGGAACCTCAATTAAGAATGTGGAATCCATCTTGGAGACGGGCCTGAAGAAGTCAATCTTTGAACAGGCTGTATACCTCACAGAGTCGGCAGAGTCCGCTGCACGTTGGACCGGATTTAAACTACAAACAATGGGAGAAGAAACTCTTGCAGTAATTGAGGTTACAGTTGATGAAGACCGGCTTTCACCTGGGTGTGACCATTCTCCCCTAATGCAGAGTATGTTTGGAGCCGGAGAAAGTATCTTACACGAAGGGGATATAACACCAGAAGAAATAATACGTGTAATATACTTTGGTAAAAAAGTATAATATAATTCCCTAATAAAAATGAAGAAGCTAATATAGAAATAAGCTGCCCTAACCAGTGGGTGTAACTGATAAACAGGTTGATAGGCATTTCGCGATAAACCTATCAATGTAGAGATAACACTTTCAATTTTTACCCAGTCAGAAATGACTGGGTTTTTTGTTTTTGAGGATCAGAGCAAGATCAGTCGAAGAAGAACGCGATCCCGCTGGCTCTGATTTATTTTCAAATCAGTTGTGAAATAATTTTACGGTATGAAATAAATTTCTTATATTTATAGTATAATATATAAAATGATAAAACATGGGATTAGATATAACAGCAATTAGCGGAGTAGTAACTAAGAATACAGATCCAATTGCATATGACTTTCACTCTCTACTTGATGCAGAGACAAATACGTTTTATGTTAATCCTGATTTTCCAGAACATGGGGCTGAGTTTGAAGTTAGCAATGGTGAAGTGGAATATATCAAATCGGACGAAGCAGAGGAATTCAACTTTAGAGTTGGCTCATATAGTACGTATAACAAGATTCGTAACTTAATCTGTTTGGCAATTCATGGTGTAAAAGTAGAAAACGCATGGGATAATCCAGGTAAGTATTCTACAATGGCTCTCTGGGATTTACTTAACTTTTCAGATTGTGAAGGAGTTATTGATTCTGTAACGAGTGAAAGTATTTTAACAGACCTTAAAGAGAACCGAGAAAAATTCGTTAACTATATAAAACAAGATACAGATATTGGAGACATGGATACGGAACACTACATTGATTCGTATAATAGCTTTATTAAATGCTTTGAATTAGGAGCAGACAGTGGAGTTGTAATATTTGGATAAAAACTAAACGAACAAAATATGACAGGACAAGATGTTGATTCACTAATAAGATACGGAGCTACTGACCGAGTACGCAAACATATTAAAAAACTAGGTATGAAGTCTAGAATGCGTCTGCTTAGAGACTGTGTACCTAACGTTAATGCTACTACGGAGTCACTTAAATTCTTTAAAGAAAACTTCTCAAAGGAAATAGGAGCTCTAATGATGGCGGAACAAGACATAGATAAAGCCGTGGCCTTATATAATGAGGCAAAAAAATTAAAGTAATGAAAAATACTCTTACTTATTTCGATGAAATACTTCAAGCAGATTTTAAAATTCCTGCATTCGAAGAAGTAACTCCTTCTATTTTACGAGAAGAATACGATGATGAGGTTTATAGATCCATCTATGCCTCGCTTGCAAGATTAGAAGTTAACCCTGATTGGGCTAACATTCCTTGTTTTTCTATGAATGGAGTAATTTTTGAAATAGACAGAGGAGACCACATCGAACATTTAAATAATTGTTTAGACTATTTTACAAAGAGCGAAGAGTACGAGATCTGCTCCCACCTAGTTCGGCTCAAGAATACTTTATAAATTATTTCCCCTAGATTTTTTTAATCCAAATAAGTTTCTTATATTTAACTATATAATTAAACAACATGGATAAAGAAAGATATAAATTAGTAGAAAGACAATGGGAAGGCTGGAATTTTCAGTCTGTTCAAGAAACTTCTAGAGATACTATGGTAAGTTACTATAGAGTAGAGGACAATAACGGAATCAGAGAAGGACTTGAAGTTTACACTGGAGAAAACTATGTAGTTGGATCCAAAAAGAGAAGCTATTCACGTCACTATCCAATCACAAACAAACATTCTATTTTAGAACTACCAGTAGATAGAAGAGAAAAGGTCGTTGAGATGCGAGCTGCTCTAAAAAGAATGTTAGGAAATAAACTTTTAAAGATATAATTATGGGACATAGAAGAAGAGGAGATAATACAATTAGAGGATTTTTAACCTCTATCTTATATTTTGCCCTAATAATGGTTGTAATATACGTATTACTCGGATGGGCATATGCTAAAGAATCAGGAGAATCATTTAACATTGTTTATGAATTTGGAAAGGCAGTTAAACTATTTTGGACTCATTTAAAAGATGGATGGAATAGTTAAAACTTAACCTCTTCTTGTAGTATAAGATAGTAATGTATGTTATTACTTATTTCCCCCTCACAATGGCTCGCTTCGGCGGGCTTTTATTGTTTCTAGAGGCGGAGCCAAGCTAATCCGATCGCATGCCAACAGGAGTTCGCTCCGTAATAAATAAAAAATAAATGTGAAATAATTTTTTTTATTCAAATTAATCGCTTATATTTACTATATAATCTTAAACAAATAATATCCAATGAAAAAAGGAAAATCTACAAAATCTTTAAACTGCAAATTCTGTGGTGATGAAGTAAAGAACGTAGGACACTATACGGTTAAAGTAACTTGCTGGAAATGTGTTAACCTATCAATGCAAACTACCGTTCCACTTGCCGATGAAGGGGACGATGACTAATAAATGATCTAAAAATAAATTACTTAAAAACAAACTAAAAAGTACTATGAAAAATTACAAGCAAAAATCAGAGAGTTTAGATAGATATTTCAAATCTATCCAAGACCTCAACCCATTAGCTAAATCCGAAGAAATCGAATTAGCGAAAAAAGCAAAAGCTGGAGATACTCGAGCTATGAACAAGCTAGTTGAGCACAACTTAAAAATTGTGGTAACAATAGCTAATAAGAACGTAGGTCGTGGAATCGATGTGGACGACTTGATCCAACAAGGAAACTTAGGATTATTCGAAGCGGCTCAACGCTTCGATCCTGAAGCAGGTGTTAGATTCTCTACATTCGCAGGAACTAGAGTCCTAAAGATGATGAATCAATTAATTGACACGTGTGGGAGAGTCGTACGAATCCCCGTAAACCAGGAATATAAAAGATATCTTGCTTTGAAAAAAGGTGAAGAGGTTGAAAACCTTAATCCTGTAAAGATTGATGACTTTGTTCAAGATGACAAAGGTAAGTCTAAAGCAGATTCTGGAATACTATCGGTGGGGCCATCGATTGAAGAAGAGCACAACATTGAAGACTTCAAAGTTCGTACGACAACGCTTCTATCCGGTCTAAAAGAACGAGACAGAAAGATTATAAAGCTTTACTTTGGAATCGACTGTCCTGATGCTTTGCCTACTAAGGAAATCGCGGAAGAGGTAAACTTAACTCAAATCAGAGTATGTCAGATTATCAACTCTGCGAAGAAGCAACTTCAATTAGCCATCCAGTAAATCATAGATCATGAGAGAGAAAGTATTAATATTCGACGGGAAGGACTTACATGAAATTGGCGCTGAATACTTCTTCCAACATCCGGTTATAAGAGACCTGAAGAAAGATGATGTATTACATATATACCAACACACTATGTTTCTCAATTATTCAGCAGAACAAAATGAGGAGGATAAAATCAAAATGGAAAAGGGTTCCAATATCCTAGAACAAATGGTTTTAGATATGTACGGCAAAAAGGAAGGTCAACCTCATATTGATCGAGTAAATTACATGATTACATGAAAAAGCTATTAGCAATATCTATCCTCGGAATACTGTGTTACTACGGAGTAACGTATTATAACTACATGAACAATGGAGTTACGTATGTTGATCCTAACTTAGAGACCTTGGTCGAAGAGTGGAAGTCTGAAGTGGAAGAGCACGGCATCGACCTGAAAGATAGGTATCATAGAATCCGAAGGATAGAGATTGTTAGTGACTACGGAGTAAAGAACCTGGCAGGTCAATGTAACTACACAACAAGAGAGATAGGAATAGGTAAAGAACAAGTATTAAAAGGAAGGTATACTACAATGACAGTACTTTGGCACGAGCTCGGACATTTTGTATTCGAACTCGAGCATCAAGATAGAATCTCTATCATGAATTCCGAAACCTTAAGTGAAGAGTATTACAGAAAGCATTGGGAAATACTGAAAGTCAATTACATAAAACAAATCAAAGATGGAATATAGTTATAACAGCGAAGAGATACTAAAGAAGTTAGAAGATCTAAAGAACCGAGATGTAGAAGCATTTACCGATTTAGTATTGAAAGCTTTCCGTATCGCGCCAGACCATATTCTTGAAGACCCACATCCTTCGGCCAATAAGATTAGAGCTTTGAAAGCTATGTTAGAATATTTAGAGACGACTGAACGATATGAAGACTGTGCTTTTATAAAAGGAATCATGGATAACATAGAAACCAAAAAGGAAGACATTACTCTATGTGGAGTGTGTGGAGGAGATGCCTCAATTTGCGACGGATGTTAATATGAATACCAAGAAAGAGACATATCTTATTATATCTGAAGCGACAGACCCTCGTCTGTCGTTCGGTCAGGCTATTAGAGCTACAGTTGCAGTAGCAAGTAATTTTAGAAAGGCATACGACTTGGCTCTAAGCATGGGCGATATTACTGATCCGAGCCTCGGATATCGCGCCGCCCTTGAACGAACTAACGGAGAGCTGGCATTCCAATTGGAAGAAAAAGACGGCTCAAAGAAAGTTACAATTGCTCTCATAAAAAAGTACTGATTAATTTTTTTAACCCAAGAATTTTACGTATATTTATATTATAAACCAATAAACAGCTAATATTATGAAAAAGATAATTTTAACAATAGCATTAATGGTAATAGCAATCTCATGTGATATGTCGACTGAGCCTGATGTATCATACGATGAGATTCATAATTGCCTACCAATTCCTAGTGATGTGCCACATGTGTATAAGAGTGGTTCCCCTATCGAATGGGATTGTGAAATGAATTCGTATTACAAAAACGGAGATCTCATTTTACATTACGATAGCGATAGCAACCTCATCATGATTGAAAAGATCTGGTAATGGATAAGGTAGAACGAATACTTAATCTGATATCTGAGAAATCGAGAGGATTACAGGAAGAACTGGACTCAATGTCTCCTATCTCTTTAAATGAAGATGCGAAGGCGGAGTTATTTACTCAAATTTCAACACTGGATGAATTATACAATGAGGTAAAACTAATACAGAAACAAGATGATTAAATTTATAAAGACATACTTTAAAGAAAAGGCGGAATCTAACCTGATCCAAGAGCAAGAAGCCAAGGATAAGGCAAAAGCTAATGCTGCTCGAAAGAAGAAAACCTTTGTAAACGAAATCAAAGCTCTTAGACTTATAGCAATTAATAATGCAAGGTATATAAGAGCAAGTATTAACACCTTAAACGGATCAGTGAATCATGCTAAAGGATCAAGTGCAGCGGAGACCAAAAAAAAGAGAGCTGTTCTTCGTGAAAGATTAGAATGGCTCAAAAGTAAGAAGGACGAAGAGGAAGTAATGGTAGATTACTATAACTCTCTTTTAGGAAAAAATTAAAGGAAATCATAGTTTAGTTTGTTTAGACCCTGCTTCGGCGGGGTTTTTTGTCTCGGTAACTAGGAGCCAAGCTCAGAAATCACGTTAGCCTTGACACTCGCTCTGGATCTTGGAGCCAGTTACTATAGGCATGCAAGACGTCGGCGTTGGCTCCCGATAAATGTTGAAAATTGTTGGGTAAATGTCGAAAGAATCCCAACATTATTAGTATATTTATAATAACCTTAATATAAAACAAAATGAAAAAACCCATATTCATATTACGATTAGGAATCGAGACAATAGTAGAAATAGACAAAGTATCAGTAGGTCATTTACAGGAGGAACTTGAAGACATTGCAGGATGTTCTCTTCCATTCGGTATATTATCTATCATTAATACTGATCTGTCCCCTAAAGAGCTCAAGGATTTATACGTTCAAGCAGCTGAAGAACTAGGAGACCATGCTCCAGTTGTAGTGTGGGATCCTTCTAGTAAGGATGCAACGTTTGACCTAAGAGATTTTCCCCAAGTAAAAGACATGATAGATGCCTGGGAAGCGCATTATGATAAGGACCTTATTCCTCAGAAAAATGATATGTGCAACATGACCCTAGAAGAGCTTATCGACAAAGTCGGCAGAACGGGCCGGGATTCGCTAACTCCTCTGGAGTTTGCACGACTAGAATTTTTATCAAAAAACTACTAGAATTTTTTTAACCCAAATTAAATTCTTATATTTACATATCTTAATTAATAACTTATAAAATAATAAACAACATGATTGAATTAAAAGGATCTAAAAAGGAACAATCGGTAAGAAACTGGTTTAATAAAAAGCATAATGGAGTTGTGCCTAACTCAAAGGTGATTGACCTATTTAAAGTATTCGAGGTCGAAGTACCTGGAATTTCTTATGGCTGTCTAAACGGTACCATGAAAAAGATCGTGGCAGAAGGTCACGTTGACATGTCAGCTCCACAAAGTAAAGGTGGGACTACGGAGTCCACTACTCCAGTTGAGCCAGTAGAGGCAGAAATTGTAACAGTGGAAGACATGGATTTTCCTGACTTCGGTCTACATAGAACCGGTAAAGAAATCGATCATCTATTCTCAGATCATGAGGAAGGTGGAGGTCAATACGGCGGTACGGTAACCATTATAATTGGAGAGTCAGGAGTAGGGAAGTCTACCTTATTATTAGACGCTCTTGCTTCAATACAAAATGTAAACCCTGAAGCTAAGGTATTATATGTATCTAGTGAGATGACGAAAAATGATATCGGATTCTACTACAAAAAAACTCCGGCAATTGGAAAGGTACCGACCCTTCTCTTAATGAGCCATGTAAAGGACGGAAGCATGGATCAGGTAATTCAAGACGAGTTCAATAAGGACTATGACATTATCTTATTAGACTCTTACCAAGATGTTGTTGTGAAACTGAAAGAGGTTAAGGGATGGAAATCTACTTACGCTGAGTCTTGGTTAACTAACATCATGATCGATGCGGCAGAGAATAATGGTGCTGCGATCTGGGCAATTCAACACATGACTAAAGGAGGTCAGTATGTAGGGTCAACTTACCTAAAGCACGCAACTACAGCCATGCTTGAGATCATGTTCGATGAGGCTGGACAGAGATACGTAGAGTTCTCAAAGAACAGAAGAGGTGGATCAGCTGTTGGTAATAGACTTTACTTTAGACTGATCGACGGTGATGTAGTGTACGATGCAAATCGATTTAAAGAAACTAAGGAGCTCAAAGAAATGGAGGACAACGAGTCTATACGTCAAACTGATCTCTCTAAAAAGTTCGAAGAGATATTTGTATTTGGAGCTAATGAAGCGTCTAAGGACGAGGAATCAGACGAAGGCGCCAACAAGATAGAGCTAGAAATAGTTGAACCTTCTGAAGAATAGTTGAAATTATAAAACCAAATTGAGTATAATAGATATAACCTTATAAAAACAAATCAAATATTATTATGGGAAAACGAGAAGTAACGGACGCACAGTTCCAAGAAATTAAAAACAAAGTCGGCCAAGCTGAGTCGGCTGTAAAAAGAGTACCTATATCTGCGATCTCCGTAGATCATGAGACTCTTAGACGAGGAAGAATCCTCGTTGGTGGTCAGCCGGTTAAAGTAAGTTCAGGCTTTTTCTCAAAGCTCGGACAAATGCTAAAGATCTCTACTTCTCTTACGAGAAAGATGATTGAGAAAGGAGACACGCAGATTGCGGCTGCTCTTATTAATGGTCTTAAGGACTATTCAGTTAAGAACAAAAAGGACAACGACGTAATGTTAATTGCAAACGTTAACTCTAAAGAAATCGTTGACATTTGTACTCCTAATAGATATAAGAGAGTTACGAATGATACTTTGTTCGATGTAACAGAACGCATCTTGAACGACAACTCTTCTCTTATCTTAGAGACAGTGGACTTCAATCCGAATACCGGTAAAGCATCAATTAACTTTCTTAATCAGGAAGAGGTTGGATTTGCACAGGCAGGTAAAGATGAGTTCTTTAAATTCGGGTTCTCTCTTATTCAAACGAACAAAGATACCATTGTGGAATCTTACAATCAACGTTTGATCTGTACTAATGGACTCCGTACTTCACTAGGTGGAGGGGTTATTGGGGGAACTTCAAACAAGGGAATGAGTTTCGACGATAAGTTCAGACTAGGCGGAACCTCAACTGAGGATATTCGAATCTTCTTGAACAAAATCGAAGACATGAAGAAAGCTAACTTCGTACCTGGTACATTTGAAGGAGCTATCAACCGTGCAGTAGGAACTAAAGCTTCGTACCTTGAAGTTGAAAAAGCCTGGAAAGCTGCACATGCCAAAGTAGAGGATATTAATCCTGATATGCGAAAGCAATATCAAGCTGCGATGGCAAGAGACTTCTTCCATGCTTATGGAAACACAATGAATCGAATTAAGAACAAAGGAACTGATCCATTGGGTCTTAATGAAAAGCAAAAGTCATTCATTAAAACTGACATGTCGATCTGGGATGTAGTTAATTCAATGACATTCCTAGGTTCAAATAACTCAGGGTTCGAATTGGCAAACAAGCACGAACTAAAGTATTCAGCTGGGGAGCTGTTCGCGAAAGGCACAAAGGAAGGTTACGACCTGGAATTTGCGCAATACGCAAACCTATAAAATAGGTTGTTTAATTAAGGTAGAAAGCCTGGCGAAAGTCAGGCTTTTTTTGTGTGTAGAATCGGGAGAGATCTATCTTGTACTAAGATGTACTGGCTCGCTCCGTGCCCGCCGAGCCCAGTGGACCGTTTTGCTACTCCCGGGACGGGGGCCCATCGGGAAATAGACTTTTTTCTAATTTGTCTACTTCAATGGATTGACTATGCATCTTAGCGCAAGTCTCATATAGCTCTAGATCTGAATAGTAATCTATCAAGGCCTTCATAAATTCCTGACCGTGTATAATCCTAATAGTTCCATAGTTTTCGGTAACCATGTTAATATGTAAGCTCTTTACTGTGGACTCTGTTATCTTAACAGGTACATCTATTTTAGCTCTAATTTCTAACATTAGTATTCTTATATAGGTTAACTCATTCATTTAATTCTTGCCTCCTAATAGGTCATCAATATGATCCTCTAGGGTTTCATATAAAGGCTCCATCTCTTCTGGACTATATGTACACAGAATAAGTAAATCGCAGACCACTCCCATGTTACTCAGATTCACGTCCTCATGTCCTTCATATCGATCTTTAATAGTATGTAAGGTCTTTCTTATATTGTCCCATTCCTTATCTATGTTCATAATAATTCTTTTTTATTATTTATTCGCAATATGAAATAATGGAGATACTAGTGGTATAATAATAATATGAAAGACAGATGGAGAGCCTTAACTATAGAATTAGAATCCTTAATAGGATATGACGCGACAACCGAGGTAACTGCTAGAATTACCGCCCGCAAAACAGGTGCTACTGCCAATCTTGAATCATTAGATAAAATAGTTACGGAGCTCAAGTAAGCTCGAACAAATTCCATTAGAGAACCTCAGCACGAAGCTGGGGTTTTTTTGTGTCTTCTCCTGGGCGAGCTTTTCTTAGTTCTCCTACCTGGAGGAGATAGCTCGCTCCGACTCGAGCGAACTTTAAATATAATAACTCCTTTGGAAGAAGTAAAATTTATGGCCATTTAATCCTTCTCGCTCGGTAAGGCTCTCGCAAGCTTAGCTTCTTCTATTAGCTTAGCCAAATCCTCGCTCTGTTCTTCTAGATAATAGGGATCAGTTAACACGGGATTCATTATCACAACATCTGTTCCATGGTACTTGCATAATTCGGCAAAGAATTCGTATGCCACACGTGATATCCTACACTTAGTATCGACCACCACTGCGTCTACCTTTCCGGCCATAATATCTCTTAGTAGCTGGTGGAACTGAGGGCGTCCAGACTGCGAGTGATCGGTGCTACTACCAATATCCTCATATATCTTCTCTAGGGAAATACCTCGCTTGGTACAGAAGTGTCGCATTAGATTCTTCTGAGCCTGTAGCTGGCTCGAGTCCGGCTTAAACCTTTTACCTACCCTTACATAACCTACTATCCAGTGTTCCTTGGTAATTCTTTTACCTACCATGGCGTAAACATCCTCGTCCCAGTAATTATTCTTACCTTTCTTTCCGTACATCTCGTATTTGTATACACGGATCTTTCCAGATTTAGCGTATCTCTTTAGAGTAGAATAACTACATCCTAGGACTCTTAGTGCCTCTGTCTTAGTCATATATGTCTGATTCTTTTAAGTGTTACTACGGAGTCCCTATACACGGACAGGGGAATCCTTTTAGTTATTTATCAGGAGATAGTGGTTCAAAAAATTAGAAATGAACCTCAGCTGAGCACCAGTCATGATATGTACCTCTACTTCGTCGTCGTCGCCAACGTTTGTCCTGGAGCCCGAGGGAAGACGCCCAACCCACGCAACTGTTGACGTTGCCCCCAAACAGGCCGAACGGGCACACGTCGAAAGGGCACAGGCCGAACGGGCACACGCCGAACGGGCACACCTGGTACAGGAGGACAAGGGACTAGGTGGTATCGGGACCGTAGGTCCACGATCACCAGCTGTACTACGGAGTAAAACGTGTAGGAGAGGGGGACCAGGTGACGTGTGGCGAGGCCACGGCTGGCCCTGGAGGTCTATAAAAAGGTCTTATACGTCAAGTAACTAGGTCAGTACAACTGAGCTGTACTACGGAGTAAGGAGGTATAGGAGATTCTTTTATTTCTTTATTAGTTTATATAGGAGTAGACATAATAGAAGGGTCTATAGTAGTTTTATTATTTCTTTAATTAGTGGTACCGCGCGGTGACTGGAAAGGGGTGTGAGAAAATCCGTGCGTTAGGAGTGGTAGGCGCTCTAAAACACTCTCAATTCCGACAGGAAATATGTTGCCGTGGTTTACAACATAGGCGAGCTTTCCCTTGACTTTATACAATTCTGCGCCTGTACCTCTATAATAGAATTCTAGTCTTGCTCCCTTATCTCGCATTCTAATATTTTTAATTGGGTTCCGATAGATTTGAGTCTCTCTTCCATTGTGATTAATAAATGAGGTGGAATTCTCTTCTTTATAGAGTAACCGGTTCCTGCGTTTTTAGTATACATTATTCCGTGGACTTTGAGTCTTAATACCCCTACTGATGTCAAACTATGTTGGAATAAGAGTTGCTCTATTATGTGACCCTTTGTCTGATCTACTGGTGTCATTTGCGTATAATATTATCTTGAGTATTGGGGACTACGGAGTAAACTACAGGCAAATACGGTTCTATAGAAAAGAGGATACGATCTGCCTCACCGTATATTCCAGTCATAGTAGCCATTCTACCACGAATCTTTATCTCTTCAAATCCATTCCTATTGGAGAAATGTTCCTCTATTCTCTTACCTAGATCTTGCATTATATTCCTTTAATAGGATGAGTCTCATGTATGCCAATAATTGATATCATTACCCTATTGTTGGGTTTTATCTTTATCCAAAATATCCGGCTTGGAGCCGTCTCTTCGAAGTGAGCTTCTATTAATTGGCCTTGGTTATTCATCTCTTTTTATGTAACGGTGGTGGAACATTATAGAGTTTGCTTAGTGAGAGTAAATAACTATAAGAAGAAGGCATGCCTCCTGTAGCGACTTCCCCTATATGTAGATAAAATCCTTCCCAGTCATTGAGGTAATAACCTTTTTCTTGCGGTCTAGGATCCGGGCTATACCTTACCTTGGTCCAGTCATAATCAAATGCTAATCTCATGTCGTCTTCTTCGGCCATTTAATCTTCAAATAGGTCATTTAAGTAATCATCCCTAAAGCTCATGCCCCCTAATTCGGACTCTTCTGGTGCCTCGAGAACCGGGTCCTTCTTTAATTTAAAATCTGGATAGATATCCTTTATGGTTTTAACTGCCATACGTACGGTAGATGGAGCCATTGTATGTCTTCCATGAGCATATCTAATAGCCATCCATGTGATATCATCTAAGACCTCCTTTAGCTGGTATCGTTCCACTTGAGATAATCCTTTTCTATGTTTCATAGTTTACTTTTTTAGAAACCATTTTTCTCGATGGCTCTGGATAATAATAAATAGTTCTTTTTCCCCTATTGGCTCTAGGTCCGATGGATCATCTGGTTTTACCAATTCGCGATATCTTTCCTTAAAATCTCCCTCGTGTATTAGTTGATATTTGTCTACATTATTTACTGTAAAAGTAATTAGCAGGGTAAACGGATTAATGAATCTACTGGACGGATTAGAGACGGTCTTAGGTGTTCCGGATTTCAGGAGTCTAGTTGCTCGCTCTTCCATTCTTTTGGCTATACCAAGCCAAACTCTTCCCAGTCCTGCCTTTAATCTATTACCTCCTATTTCAATTGTCTTCATCCTTATTGGTTTAATTTTTATACATCTGGATATTCTTTTGCCAATCCCTTTAATTGAGGATATCCCTTTATCCTTTTTATTTCTGAATGATACATACTCGAACCGGTATCATAACTGTCGATCTCCCCTGTTGCTATTATTATACGATCAAATTTTATATTTAACATCGATGCCAGTTTCATCGGAATCGGTCCATTCAAAATAGAGTTTTCTATCTTAATATCCTCCTTGCATACTCTACACCAAATATGTTTTTCCCATTCTGACCAAGTAATGTCGTGTCCGCTATCACTCGGACATTGGATGTCATATTCAAACGGATGATATGCATAGTGCCAGGTTCTCTTTTTCATGTGACTACGGAGTAACAATTTTAAGTATAGAATCCGACAGATCCAATTGTCTGTCCAGTTTTTGCTCCAGTTCTGAAACTCTTTGTGCCAGTTCCAAGTTTTGTTGTTGCAACACTTCAATTACACTGACACCTGAATAAGATGGATAAGATTGAATGGATGATAATGTTTCTCCAGCAGTATGATGAATAAATATAGTATCGTCATATGGATTCCGTCTAAATCCTCTAGTTTGAGGGCGATTATTCTCGTGCACCGCTTTATTCAAACAATGGACCTGATTAGAACATCCCCTGATAATATCCAGTATTGGAGGTAAATTAAGTTCCATGGTCGAATGTTACAGTATATTTCATTTTTAATTCAGTTAACATTGAGCTGAGATCATCAATTGACTTTCTATTGAAGGTATAGTTTTGTTTATAAGTATAATCTGTTTCAAGGTCATAATATCTAACGAATTCCTTTTCTCTAATACCTTTTGTATGTGGACGACAGGCTTTAAGTATTTCGTTAAATTTTGCACTCTCCTCTTCATTCCTTCCTGATTCGAGGCAAAGGAGTTTATACATTCTTCCTGTTATTGGCTTATCATTCATGTCTCTTTAGTTTATTTGGATAAGAAGTCAGTCCACGGTTCTGCGGGTTAACATCAGGTTTCCATTTGTTCTTTAATACTTCATTCCAGTAATTTGTTACAGTTTTAGTTCCATTCTTATGACTTGACCAAATACATGGATGTCTTTCTCTTGCAAGTTTAAGTCTTTCTTTTTTAGGGAGAGAATGATCTGTGTCTAGTTCATATGCTAACCAACATTCCCAATAATGATTTTCATGTTGAGCTTTAATAATTACGGCAATTTGCCATTTAAGGAATACAAATGATAACACAGGAGCCCATTCAAATCTAAATTCATCGTATTTTGTTTTCCATCCTAATGTAACCCAATCGAATCCTATCTGCTTTGGAATCGCTTTTTGATGTCCAGGTTTATCCGGATTATCCACCCATCGTCTTGGTAGAAAATAAGGAGTTCCAATTGCTACCTTACCCATGTACCATTTAAGTTTAGGTCTCTTAAATGGGGAGCAAAATGCCTTTAATGGAGTGAACTTTTTCATAATCAATGTATGTATTCGCTTTGGTCTATTCCATATAGATTGTCTCTGTTTTTTCCTTCTATTTGAGCTTCGTGTTTCCACCCAGGAGTTAAATCTGATATATTAGTCAATGCTGACGTATAGTCCCGAAAATTGTCCCAATCACCTGCACAGTTATAAACTACTCTTACTGCAGAATTGGTGTGAGTAGGGATCTCCTTAACCATCCCGTTTTCCCACTTACCTTCCGACATGTAGTGTTCAGGCTGGTAACATACTCTATCTCCGATATTTAATTTACTAATGTCTATCATTTGCTCATATTAAAATGGTAAATCAAGTGCTAGCATTTTACAATGTTCAGGATTAACTTCAAACTCTTCCATGACTTTTAGGATATCTTCGTTACTTGCTCCAAATGTAGAACACAGTTCAACTATCATTGGGTCTTCATCCTCATCTGTGTCAGCTTCTTTGAATACGTCTATGAAATATCCAAGTACATGATCGAATCCATATGCTACTATCGTATCTCCGTCTATTTTTTTGCTATATCTACTCATAATCTTTCTATTGCTACTTCAAATGATTCAACTGTTCTTTGAGCAGGAAACTGATATGTGGTTTGACTTAAGGTATCAGAAGATCCGCTTATGGTTTCTTCATGGACGTAATCGTAATTGCGATATGATCTTTGAACTGAAATAACCTTAAACTTTCCACGTATTCCTTTTCTAAATAGTTTTCTATTTGGAAATCTAGCGTCATGCCAGTGTTCATCCATTAGGGTCGTTATCCAAATCTCTTCTCCTATTTCTGGAACCTTGTGAGTTGGAACAGTTAGAACATTATCTTCGCCTAACCAATAAGATATTTCTGATTTATCTTTCATACGATTTCTCCTCTTTTAATTTCTTTCATTCGATTAATAAAATTAACTTCTTTTTGAATAAGAGATTTTACTTTCTTTTTAGAATGATTTGGATTAGTGATATCAATAGGAATTGAAAAAAGTTCGTTATACGTTACAACCTCTACATCTGGTCCAAATAGTATAAATTTTTTCTTCTTTTTTACAATAGGCGCAGTATCATAAAAATGAGTAATTTCCGAATCAAATGTTTCAGCTCCAGTCAGATCATATGATTCATAGAAAAATAAACGTCCGTTAAATTCTAATTCTTTCATATGTTAAATATACTAAATTAGATCGGGATTAAAAAATTAATAGACTATAAATATTTAATTATTTTCACTGCCTCGTCATGAGGGTGCACGTCAAATACATTTTTCTTACATTTTTTACATTCAACCTCCCATTCTGATCCGTAATATACGTTTCTAAATTCATGTTTACATGAATTGGCAAGTCCACGAGTTTGAGGACGGAATATGACAGTTTGTCTACGTTTTCCTTAAACAGGATCTTCAATGTCAACATTGCCATCTCCTATTTGAATTCGTTGTCCATCCTCTACCACTAAAATAGTTTTAGTAACGTTCCACTGTCCGTCTCCTTTAGGAGCGTATTCAGGTTGAATGTGTACGTCGATTCGTAATTCACCATTAGCGAACATTTCTACAATCGCGTCTCGTACTTGTTTTCTAGATAATTTCTGTTCCATCTTAAATTGGGTTTCCTAGTTGTTCTCTCTTTACTCAGCCCCTTCGTCTGCGAACGGGTTTTCTTCAAAATGTATATGCGTGTTTCCATTAGCGTCAATCGATTCCAAAACTTTAACATCGTCTATTGTATATTTCTTAAACTTCTTATTAAGATCTGTTAAGTCCTCGACTTTTACGATCTTTGATTTCTTTACAAAAACATCATCTAACAGTGCGTGGCCTGAATCTTCCCATCTTGAATATTTTACAAATACTGTCTTCATGATGTGAACCAGTTTAGTATACGTCTAAAGAATCCAGGATTCTTAATTGGCTCCGATTTTACTGGATCCTTGAACTCAGTTTCACCTTTATATTTCTTAACTGCTTTCTTAAGGTTCTCATTAGGAGGCTTAGGATTTTCAATAGATTCACAGAATAATTCAGCATCCTCTTCAGATTTAATTATACTATCATCCCATTCATCGATTGCATCACGATCATCATCATCAAGATCAGGAAGACGTTCCACTGATTCAGGCTCAGTGAACATTAGAGATTCTTGTACTTTATCCATTTCTTCAGTATTTCCCTCTTCAATTCCAAGTAGTTCTCCAATTCCATCACCAATTATCTTTTTTCCTTTAGCAATATTCTCTCTGTCTACTTTGATATGGTTCTCACAATAGTCAGCCATCCATGCTAATTTATAAGGATCAGTAATTCCTTGTGCTTCTAACATTGGTCTCCATTTCTCAATAAGATATGGATCATTAGATGTACCAAATGAATCTGCTGGCTTATCGAATCCTTCATGCATTACTACGGAGTCAACCTTTGGCTCTTCAGCTTCAACTGGCGCAGTATCATACACGTTTGGATCATCAGTTTCAATGATAACAAAACACTTGCTACTTCCTGGATCCTTAGGAGAGTACGCATGATATCCATTACAATATTTGTTAGGATTCTTAGTAGACAAACACATGTCACCCTTATGAGCTACGATGTGTTCGTACCAATATCTAAATCCATTCATTGATACTATCCCCTTTTCTGGTAAAATTTCTGTCACTTCTTTATTCTCTTCCATTATTCTGGTATTTCTAAATCTGGGTACATTTTACTTTCTATGTTATGGTTTACCCAACCCATTAGTCTTGCAGTAGGGATCATTAAACGACATCCTTCCGGTAGAAGAATATAATATCCTCCATAGAAATGCACTCGGCTATTTCCAAAGTGTTCTTCGATCTTTTCGTATTCTTACTTGTTTAAGAATAATTGGAACCTTAATCCATTTCTATTTTGAACTATATGTACTCTTGAACCGAATGGGAAATCACAAGTTTCACGCCAATTGGAAGTAGTTTTTGGTCTACACAATACATATATAGATGATGTTTGTAATTAAAATATGATATGTCAGTTGCTTCACAATGTGGGCATTTTTCTAAGTCCTTCATTCTTTTACTCCTTTAATTCTGTCCAGTGATGTTTTCACACTTGATACAAATTCTCTAAGAACGACGATACGCCTCATATTATACGAAGGATGGTTCTCCCACTTAGATACTCGTATTAAATTGTCCGCGACAACATGCGCCATTTTAATAGCACGTCGATGTTTGTTATATCTAAATTGCCTTCTGCATTCTAAGTATATCTCATCAGCATACTTATCTACCTTCTCGTAGATTGGTGGTGCATATTCTCTTTCTACCATGTTAATGTGCGCTCAAGTATTCTTCTTCTATTGGTAACTTTAACCATTCCTTTTTGATTATCTTAGACCCAGATCGAGGCTGACAATACCATCCGTATTCTGATTTATGAAACCTGAGGTATTTAAATTGCCAGTTAGTTCCTACAACATTATTTCCTTCTCTGAATGATATCATTCTCCACTTAACATCAGGTCCACCAGATCGCTTCCTAAGATCATATAGGATCTCCTCTACTTCTTCGATAGTCATAAAGAATCTATCTCGATACTTTGCAACTTTTCCTAAGTATGGAATATTATCTCTATCATCTTCGAGTTTCCATCCACAGTGAAAATCTCGTGTATCGCAATTGATACTAACTATTTTATCTGATTTGAATGGTGTTGTTTCCAATGGTTGCCATTTATCTTGTTCTTCGTCTGATATCATATCTTTAAAATTCGTGCACGCTTCTTATTGCTAAAGGATATCCATTCTCATCTGGTTCATCAATTTCGTCAACTATACTATAATTTCTATAGTAACTTTCTTCAAACTCCTCTAATATATTTTCTAATTGCTCATCAGTTAAGATGGGTATCTTCGACATTAGAACTGCCATTGCAGTTTCTCTAGTTATATCGTGTGTTGATTTAATTCCCATGATTAAAATGCTAAATCCATTGCTACTAATTCTCGATGTATTTCATCGACCCCATACTCTTCCATGATATTAAGTATATCTCCATTACTTGATCCAAACATAGAGCATTTTTCTAATATGACCTCATCTTTTTTGAGTCATCTTTTGCTTCTCGAAATACATCAATAAAAAATCCTAATGCGTGGTCGTGACTGTATGCTACGATCGTTCCATCTTTCATGATATTAATATACCATAAAATGTGAAACTTATAAAACTTTACAGTGCTGTGATTGTAGAATTATATTTCTTATAAACCTTTTTTGCTTCAGATTTTACATGAGAATAATAGTTAGGACTTTCGGCATAAGTTGAAGAAAGAGCAGATAGATATTGCTCTTCTGTCTTGGCTTTCCTCATGTATGTAGTTTGATAAAATGCATAATCTATTACACATTCTTGCCATGTATCATACACTGCATGTCCACTATTTTCTCCCCTGTGTGTAGTCGCTCTTGATCTAGCACACTTCATTCCAAACATGTTATTATTATGTTTAAAGATATTACTCATGTAATGACCGGATTCTATTCTAGCTTGTGCAATTACAATATGAGGAAATCTTACATTCATCCCGACTAGTAAATCATACATTGACTTTTCAGAAAAAGCTAAGTTACAGTCGACTATAATTGGAACTTTTTCGTAATCAACTGTCTTTTGTTTATAAATGACGATATCAGTTGAGCTAAATAGTGATGCTCCTAAAATAAAGAATATAATTGCTGAGAGAGATATGTATAGCCAAATTGGACGTCTCACTCTCTTGTATTCTAATGATTCATTATCAATTGAATACACAGGTTTTGGTTTTCGTATCTTTTTCATATTATTAAGTTTCTAATGAGTTAGTTTGAAGTCGATCTCTATATCATCTCGATCACACGAGACACCACATAGAAGATTCCGAATATAACTATCATAAATATTAATCGTTTCCACAATGGTTGTTTATAATTCATCTACGTCTATGATTAAAGTTTCGCTTATTGAAATTGCCTTTGTTGTAGTTTTGCTTTGGATTATATCTTTTGTGAAAATTAGGAGTATGTCTTGTAACAGGTTTAGTTGGAGGTTCTTTTTCTACTTCATCGATATCTACATAGTCATTTTCCCATATAGTATATTCCAGATTTGAGAACCTCATTCCTACTATAACTTCACCTTTTAATCCGCTTGTTCGCGGATCATCTGGCCAAGTATCTTTGTCAAACTCTGCCCATCTTGCTTCTATTTCGTCGTCAGGATTAAACTCCATCTCTTCCTCTAGTTTTAGGGTCTTGTGCTTTTTCTATTTCGTATCTTATCCACTTTTCTTCCCATTCAGTTTGAATTTCAGCGGCATCAGATAAGGCAAAATCTCCGCCTTTTTCTTTGAGTCTCTTTTGAACCGTGATGATTAAGTCTGCATGTTTATAATCCATACCCATTCCACAAGATCTCAACGCTAAGTCAAGATACTTTGTATCGTCGTCGTTCTTATATTTATGATCTACCTTCATTGTATTTTAATATTGGTGAATATATGTTTCCTGTAAAAACTGGATGAATCCCAGGTTCAGATATTGATGTCGATGTCGGAACCCTATGATGTATGTGTCCTGCAACTACAGTTTCAAATCTAGTTTGAAGTCCCTTTGTTTGGGGTCTTATGTCAGGAAATGGTAATACACAATCTTGATCTTCACCTAATGAAATCTCTGAACATGGATTAGTTCCAAAATCAGGTTCTGATAATAACCCCTTGATATGTGGACAGTGTTCCATAGTTTTATTATACTCTACACAATTATTAATTTTAATCTAATGGTACCATTCATCACCAATGTAAGTCATTACCAAAGAAGCGGCCCACCAACTAGAGCAACTGATGCTCCTTCTATGTTATGTTCTTTAATGAATGCTTCAAGTTGATCCCACTGTTTCATCATCTGCTCTTTGCTTGTAGCATCCTGTGATGCGACGATGGCATACGTATGGTTTCCTGAATATGAATTACCCCAGTATGTGTAGCCAATTCCATCAGGAAGGTTTAGACATTCCATTACTTCTATATCATCCATTTCATCGATGACACAGTCTTCGTCCTGTTCATACATTAAATGCTTTACATCACTAGGATCTACTGTGAATCCTATTCCAAAATGTGCGTCGTGATCTACTCCCATTATCCTCTTCCTGAATTTAAAATTAATACTTGTGGTGCGCTGTCGTAATCCGGATCTCCGTCTTCATCCTTTGGCATATTAGCCTCTTCCCATGCAGTACCATCTGCACAGTTTCCAAAATAAGCTCGGTCTAAATAAACGGATTCCTTTGTTATAAGGTAATCGTCCTTTGCTCTTACTGCGATCTGAGTGTCGAAGCTAATCCCTGCTTCAGTACACTGATCAATTAATTCCTGTATTGTCATTATTCAAATTTAAAAAAGTTTATGTCATATGCTCTCATTCTCTTTCCATTATCATTGATCACTGGCACATACCAGTAAATGCAATATGGATCGTAGACAGGAGGGCCAGTCATTCTGTATTTCTTTCCTCGAGTTAAAACTTTAGTGTAGCTTGTGTCAATACATTCTATCCAATCATTTCTCTTGAATTGAGCCATGAATTCTGCCTTAGCCTTGTGACGCTTGACATTCTCTACCGATTCATATTCAGATATAATCTTCTGACACTCTTCTCTAAGTTCTAACGCTTTCTCGTATTGTCCTTTAGTAATCATTTAAATCCTTTCTTTTTACGATATAATATACCACTATAGTGTGACTCTTTTCTTTTCAATTACTCCTCTAGTTTCTGCATATTCAACAGTGACTTCTAACCAATTAGAATGATAAAGCTTTGTGTGAATTGATTCAGTGGCATTTCCATATGATGGAACGGTTCCCCAAAGTAACCTTCCGCTATCAGTATCTACATGGAATATTACATTTTCATTTAGATAATTTATAACTCTCACTCGAGTAACAGTACTTCCATTCATGTCGATGAAAATAAAACAGTCTTTTTTTGATCTGAGTCCCTTTGTATGTGGAGTTCCCTTTTTCAATATTCTAGTTATTTTCACCATCTTCTTCATCGGTATCATCTCCATATACAAAATCCATGTAAAATAAATGTCCTACTGGAGCTGACATTGGTTGGACTGAAACTAGCTCAGTTGCTATCAACGTTGGATCAAACAATGGACGTGTTTCAAGCCCTTTCGTTTGAGGACGAGTATATTCTTTACCTGTCTTATCACATATCATATCTCTCGTTCCATTGTGTAACTACTGAAACTACTTGATCCTCAAAGAATGGAACATTGAATTCGTCACATAGTTTTTTAATATCTCCGACGTGAATTGGTTTTGCGATAATCAATAGCTTGTCCATTTCCTCATTATATCCATCCCAATCGGCGGATCTCACACCTTTGGTACGAGGATCCAATTTTCTTAGGATTCTAGATTCAACTTGAATATAGTCTATTAATTTTTCAGTCTCAGTCATATTAAAATTATACTACAATTCACCCTCTTCTTTTAATTGATTAATAATCTGAGCAGCGGCGGCAGACGTGACGAAATAATTAGAGTTAGTCTTTCTTCCACGTTCAGCTATGATGTTGGCAGTCTCCTGCACCTTCGTCATTAATTCTTTACGCCTAGCAATTTCCCTAGTTTCTCCTTTCTTCTGAGGCTTAAACATTAACTCCAAAGTTTAGATTCAGTGATTAGTATTTTAACAGGACGTTCATGATGATTCGATAAATATTCTTGAATTGCATCGAGCGTACTTCCAGCCTTTCCGATTAAAATACCAGGACGTTCGAGCGTGATCATCATTTCAGTTCGTCCATCAACTTCTGAGAATTCCAAGTTAGTAACTCCGAATCTAGAAATAGGAATATCAATCACTGGATTATATCCATTCCATCCTTCAAAGAATAATCTAAATGCATTCTTAATGCTTCTATATTCCGATTTCAATCGTGCTATATCAGCCCCCTTTGTTTGATTCCGCATCTTGTATCTTTTTAATTTCCTATTCTATTTCTTCTAATGTGTAGGCTACTTTTAACGTATTCCAGTATTTAAATATCCAAAGGAATGTGTGACGTTTCTCAAGATAATAAAACGGTTAGATATAGTTTAGCCTATAGTTATCCATTGAAGATAATGTTTCCTAATCTCTTAGCTTTTACTTCGAACTCTTCTAAAGTTCCGTTGTTAGAAATCAAGATATCAGCGCTCTTTGTTGTGATATTGAAAGAATCTTTTGGTTCCCTTGGTAGACGATTAGATGCGTCAACCCAAATAATAAGATCAAATACTCCTTGACGTAGACACTCATCTATCTCTTCTTTGTCTCTCATTCCAACGTAACAGTCAGACGACTTCATGATGTCTTTTGCTAAACGAGCTTTATCACGTTTGTTGTAAAGACAAATTAGATCATACCATTCAGATCTGTGATTTGCGCGATCATTGAAGCATTCTTCTGGAGTTTCATATCCGTACTTGTCTTTAAGAACTCGATAGATAAAAATCTCAGATGCAGCCATTGAAGATGCTTTGAATTTCATTCCATGGTCTAGGTTGAAGATCTCAGCAAGGGTATCTTTACCATGACGTCCATGTCCAATGATAAGAAGACGTGGCATCTTCTTAGGTTTAGGAGCTGGCTTCCTCTCTTTAACTGGACGGTATTTTGGAGCATTTGATTTTGGCTCCTCCTTCTTAGTTTCTTTTTTAGGTTCATCATCGTTCCCTCGATCTTTAATATCTTTAACGATTGATGCTGCTCCTTTAATTGCTAGTACGTTTCGTACGAAATTGAATCCTTCACTCATAATTTAATGTAATTCTACGATTGTTAATTTTACGTCAGTTAATGTTCGCTTTAAAATATCAGCGACTTTATTCTTATCTCCACCTGCTAATCCACATCCAATCCAAGGTAAACCAACATGTTTTCCTTTAAAGTAGTGGTTGATCTTCTTCATACACATTTCAAGTGCAACGTAATCAAGGGGAGTTTGTGATCCGTTTTTATGGTTTCTTCCAAATCCAAATTGGGTATATGCATTCACTACAACTAATTCATTATCTCCAATTGGTATTTTTGCAAAATCAATTTGACCTAATTTATTATATACTCCACGTTGCATTTCATTTTCTAAGTGAAATTGATTTGCTCCAAATGCTTTAGCCATTTGAGGCGCGATACCTGCACCCATTGTGCAAAAACAATTGCAACCATGTGCAATCACATCGAATTCACAAGCTTGTGCTAGAGTGATTAGGTTTCCTTTAATTATTTCCATCTTCAATTTGATAATTTACGTAGTCGCACATATGTGAAACTTCTTGCTGTTGGTAATCTCCTTCGACATTACTTGATATTTCTTTTCCAATTTCCTCCTTGAAGTCTTGTATTATTTTAGCAATGTCATCTTCACTTAGATGATGATAATTACTAATATGAGTAAGTTTCACTTTGAATTTCAAAGTTACTTCAACTTCTTCGTTTTGTGGATAGTGTCTATTTGCCATTACCAATCTATTGCGAATGAATCAACGTTGTCCTTCATAATGTGCTCACATGCTGCTACAAAGATAGGATCCTCTCTTAACTTATCTGCTTCTTCAACACATCCCCATTCTATGAGTTCATCATCGCTTGCTGCCCATAGATCAAAGTCACCATCATTATCGAATAGTGTAACTACTCCACGTCTATCATCTATCATGCCATGCACATCAACATATGCTCTAAGTGCTCCATCTGGAAGCCAATTAAGTTGAGTCTTTGGTAGACCATTATTTGCCCACAAATAAAACTTCTTACGAACGTCAGTTTCTTGATCTGATTGCTTCTTTAAAAGCTCCTTTAATCTTTCCTGCTTTGATGAAATTGTAGCTTTAAGCTGGCTTATTTCTTGTTTTAATGTCATATTAATCGTCTGATACTCCTAAGAATTGGAGTAAGTGAATGAATATATTAATGAAGTCTAGATATAAATCAAGTGCTCCCCGTATTGCAAGCTTCTTTGTCTCGTCGCTTCCATAGGTAATCCTTGATCCAATATCTTTTAGTTTCTGTGTATCATATGCAGTAAGTCCTAAGAATACAATGATGGCAATCCCTGATATAATGTAATGCATAGTAGGACTCTGCACAAACCAATTGGCAATCATAGCGATTATAATTCCTACGAGTGCGAACATTAAGAATGTACCAAAATTAGTTAAGTCCACTTCAGTCTTGAGTCCAACAAGTGATAGAATCAGGAATAAGGCGGAGGTTATAAAGAATGTTAGAACAATACTTGCTCCTGTATAAATTAAGAATATGTAGGACAAACTCATTCCTATCATGACGGCAAATACAATGAGTCCCATAAACATTATGGTGGCCGTTGATCTCTTCAACATACTTGCTAATCCGAAGATCATTACTAATGGAGCAAGGGTTACAATCCATCCTAGAATTGTCATTGACATGTGAGTTCCATCACCTTCTTCGTTTGGAACGATTTCATACATTGTATGAATTAATTCGGTATTTCCGAATATGTATGACGTAAATCCCGTCACTGCTAACGCAATGGTCATGTAGAAATATACACCTGATAAAAACTTGTTTTGTTGCATGGTTTTATTTTAACTGTTCAGTTTTATTTTACTCTAAAGAACGGATTATTTTCTAAATCCCCTCCGATTGTTTGTTTAGGCCAGCCTAATTTAATACATTGGCTTATTTTCATCTTAGCTTTTTCGCTCACTCGACCTGCAATCGCTCTTTGGTGCCAAATGTCAAACATTCTAATTATTTTAGCAACACTTTGAGGAGAACATTGAAGAGGTTCAATCACTTCTAGTTTCTCTGTAACATAAGTTGTCTCTTCTCCATGTGTCTTCCATAGTCTGATAGATGTTTCTTTAATCTCGTTAAAGATCTCTTCTGATATTATAATGTCTTCAAGCTTCATGTCTGTTCCAATTATACTCAGTTACTTTACCGTCTTTAAATTCTTTCCATGTTTTATTCCAGCGTCCTGACAATAGAAGAGTTGCGCAGCCATTAGAATTTCCAATTTTATGATAGGAATCTCTAGGAAAGAATTTAAAGAATTTAGTTCTTCTTGTTACGCTATATGCTCCAGTATTTTCGTCAAGTAATTCATACTCTGTATATCTTCCAAATAATTTAAAAGATAATGCGTTGAATGCATGGGTGTGATATCTGTCTTGAGATCCGTTTGATCTCTCAAAATAGAAGATGATGATGGAGAATAAGTATTTGCACTCAAAGATTACGTACTGTTGAACATGCTGATCTCCAAATTCGAATCTATTCTTTTTAAATAATGTAAGCCATGATGTTTTCATATGTCAAATGTTTTTTGACACCGAAGTAATCTATTAGTTGAAATTAACCATTAGATTTTTCATCACAATTCCATTCTCAATTCCTTCAATAGGTTTTGGAAAGTCTATATCTCCGTATCTCTTTCTTGTCTTCAAACAACTCACCAATACTTTTGAAACTGCTTTAGCTCTATCTTTAACTTCAGAACTTAGAGCCATTTCATATGTCCCATCCATTCCACAGTTATGTGCAGAAGATCCTTTTCCCCAATGTAAAACTGGGGTATCAATCCACTTTCCATCTTTATGATATCCAAATTTAAAGTTGAATCTCTTCCACTTCTTACTGAACCATCTTTGATATTTCCTTACATATTGAGTCTCTTCCACTTCTGCTTGATATATTCCTTCTGGCATTTTGATCTGAGCATAAAAAGTATCGACGATATTTGACGTTACTTTATCTTTTCCTCTAATCCATTCACCTGGGTGGAAACTTCCGCTTCTCCATTTTGGAACTGAACTGTCCCAACTATTATCATCTCTCCAAATATTCCACCACATTGCGTAATTATGGAATATTATACTCGTTTTTCGATTCGCAGTTCTGATCCAACCTTTATCTCGAGTTCTCAATTTTCTTGAAATCTTTTTATTTTCGTTAGGCTTTGAATCCTTATCTGCGAATTGATTATATTCTCTTACATAAATCCATTCAGGAAATATTCTTGAGAATCCAATATAGAATTTAAAGATGAACCAGAAGTAAATTAAGACACGGTGTTCATCGCCCTCAATATCTAATCCCCATCCAAAATTAGGACGTGAACATATTTCAAGAGAGATATCCTTATTTCCATGTTCTCCTATATGCCAGAACCAACGGTGATAGAATAAGTATTTTCCAGGTTCTCTCTTTCCTTCGTTTATGTGATGTACCCAGCCCATTAATAGTCCTTTACTTTTTCTTTTAGAGATTCTAAAGTTTCTTTAACTTCAGGTTTATGATCGCCTTTGTCCCAGTCTACTCCTTTTAGATATAATTCAGATAGGACCTTCATTGCGATCAATTCGTTTTTTGTAAATTTAGGCTGCATACCTAATGCTTTTTTAATTGAGTTCATTTTAACTAGTTTGAAATATGGTTTTGTCCTTATGGACAATTCTTGTGAAGCAACCTTGCCCACAATAAGTTTTAAACATATAACCTCTAAACGATGCTCCTCCTGAAAAGAAATCTTCGTCAAACTCTAGATCAGTATCTCCTGCCATTTCCCATGCGCTTTGTATGGCAGTCATTACATTTGATTGAGTTAGTATTCCACGATCGTAAAACATATCCTCATATTTCTTTTCCCATTTAAAAAACTTTAAGAATTCTTCATGAAGTTCATCATCAGATAAATCTTTAATCTTACGGATGATTCTCATAGCATTTCTATTTTTACATCGGTCTGCGTTTTCAATCTCTTTATGAAATCTCTCAATTGCTTTTTCTCCTTCTGGAGAATCTAAAAATGCTTCAAGGTTATCTAATGGGTTGCTCATGACATGGTAAGTTTATCCATCAGGCTTAGTTCAAAAGTAACCTTACCTGCAATTATTTTTTTAGCAGCTCTTTTCTGCGGTTTTGGTAATTTTATTAAACGCTTACCATCGTTCTTAATTTTAAGATTATGAATTTCAGATCTGTAGAAATAGATTAGTTTATCCATATCATTCATTTCAGGATCTGAGAATTTCCACCAACCATTTAGCATCCATCTATGTAATTGTTCTTGTAAGTGAACTGGTTCTTTTCTGGAACATTTGTTTATGATTTTGTATAGACGATCACATAGTGCTTCCTTAGGAACTCCATGTTTAACTGCACTCCATCCACAGAACCCTGCTTGAATTCTACCTAGGGCATCAATGGCACTTACTCCCTTAACATCGTACCAACCTTTGCAAGCTAATATTAAATGTCCGTCTAAGTTGTCTACTTCTATCATAACTTAATAAATTCCAAGTGTTTTACATAATTCTACTAACTCTTCCGTACTTTTTTCGTATTTTTTAGCAAGTCTTCTAATATCTATGCCCTCACAATCAACTAGCTCATCTTGTAGCTTTTCGTCCCTGGTAAGCCTAGGACTCTTTTTCCACCTTCTGTCGAGTTTGCTCATAATGTTTAATTAGTTAATACAAATTGCATTGATCTCTTCTTTCGTGCAAGTATCTTCAGGATCTATGTCAGGATCTGAGTTGAATGCAGTGAATCCCCCATTATATTCACCATCATGGTGTCCAGCTGCTGGAGTATAATGAACTTTATTAAATCCGTTTCCTTCATCATCTCTTGAATAAACCACATCTAATGTGGCGTATTCTGGATTATCTTTAAGTATTTTGACTAAGTTGTCAACGTATTCTTTTAATTTAAGACTCATAATGCTATATTTTTAATATTTTACTAAAACCAATCACTATATTTCTAATAAATAATATTATAAATAATAAAAAGAATTTCACATTATGGCTAAGAATAAGCACATTAAGAGAATATATGAGGATTTTATGATGGCGGAACCTACAAAAACTCCGACTAAAACTCCGACTAAAACTCCAAAAAGAAGGGGACCTTCTCCAATAAGAAGAGACAAACCCGGAGTTAAACCAAAGCCAATGGCAGCAACTGCTGAAGAAGTTTATGATAGATTTATTAATGAACTAAAAGAGGCAGACGGAGAAATAGATTTTGATTTAAAATTCCTAGCATCTAAATATAAAATGGAAGAATCTCAAATAGTTAAGGGATTCGCTCAATATATCTATGAAGCATCTCTTGAAGATAATCCAGGAATACCAGGAGAAGGAGAGAACGACGATGCTGATAAGTACTTAAGTGATGTTGAAGGTAGAGCAAATCAAATGAAGTCTGATACTAGAGAACGTTACGGACGTAAGATTCCTCAGTTTATGGCTACTGTACAAGAAGTTCAAAGATTACAAGCAGGTCACGAAACACAATTAGAACAACTAGCAACCGATGCTATTAAAGAAATGTATGGCTCTATTTTAGATGGAGTTAAATTAGATATCAAATTTCCAGAACAAGAGGAAATGAAAGATACTATGGATCCTGTTGATATGGATCCACCAGAAATGGAAGAGATCGAAGATGAAAACATCAAAAATGAGATCAGCAAGAGAAAAATCGCAAACAATATTACACAAGGTGAAGCTAAGAATACTAAACTTATTCTTAATATGCCATTTATTGCAGACGGTTTAAAAGATATATTAGGAGAAGAAGATGGAGCTAAAATGGTAGAGCTTCTTACTGAAATTACAAATATTGCTTCATTCTTTGATTGGGAGATTCCAATTGACGTTCAAAAACAAATGTGGCAAACCAAAGAAGGTTTCGCTGGAACTGTTGAAGTTGATTGGGAAGAACCAGAAGATGATCAAGCAGAAAAAACAGCAGAAGATATTATTGCTAGTTTAGAATCAGGAGACGATCTTCTTGATAACGGAGATGAATTAGAAGATTTATTTAATGAGACTACTCCAGTTATTAAAGCAAGAGGAAAAGATTTTGCAATGCTAATTCATGAAACTGTTAAAGGTATTTATCAATTAATTTCATCTATTGGGATCCCAGAAGACGAGCAAGTTGCTCAAACTGTTATTATGAATACTGATACTCTTTCAGGAGAATTAGAAGATTTAAGATACGGACCATATATTGCATCTGATTTACATAGATTTATTGCAGGATTCGAAGAGAATGATAGTATTGATAACCTAAAAGAGCATTTCTTTGGAAAAATGATGTCAATGCCAGCTGCTGAATTTTTACAATTCATTAGAGATATTTTAATGAACGATGACAAAGCAACAGAACAAGCTCAAGAAATAATTGATGAAATTGCAGAAGAAATAAGAGACTTTGAAGTCGATGGAATATCTTCTTATGGAGATGATGAATATGATGAAGAAAATTTTGAAATAGATGACTATGGTAAACCATCGCCAACTCCACTTGTTGGCGATGACGAAACATATAAAGCAATGTCTAATGTTGAGTTACAGAGTTTAATTGATGATGCATTAGACAATGGAGACATGGAAGAAGTTAGAAGATTAGCTTCTTATCTTAAAGAATCGCTAAGACTTAAATTAGAAGCTAAGTTAGAAGCTATCAATGAAGCTAAATATTCTCACATTAATTCATATTCTACTTTTAAAAAAAAAGAAGTAATATCATTAAATGAGAATATTAAAGATGCTAAAAACTTCTTTATTAAACGTAAAGCAGAAGACGCAGGATTTGATTTTTCAGGATTAACGGAAGAGGAGAAAGAGAGATTAGAAAAAGATCCTCAATGGGTTACTCTTAGAAAAATGATTGAAGATGCTGGTAGAGTCGGAGACGCAGTTGCTTTTGTAAAATTCATGATGGATCAAAAGGCATCATTAGATATTTTACAAACTCTAATGGACTTATTAAGAGATCCTGATAATAAACCGATACTTAAAGATCTACCTAGAAAATCAGTATCAGCATATGCTAAGATTCCACTTAAAGATGGAGAGAATCCAGGATATGAGATGCTAATTGATGATATTTCAAAACTAAAAGAGCAGATGGCGGGTAGGTGGATAGTTAAGGCTTTAGTAAATAAAGCAGGAACTAGAGATTATCGTGGAGTTGAAATACCAGGAGCTGAACCATTTAATCAAAAACAAGCATTTAAAGAAGCTAGTCCAGAAGTTCAAAACGAATTAATAAACGTAGCATATCAACTGCATCAAGCAGATCCAACTGGACGCGAAATTCACGGATTCAAAAGAAAACTAGGTAAATTTAAATCTCTTGAAGAAATTAAACAGGGACTAGAAAATAAAGTAGCAGGATTAGGATCTGACTTAAATGATATTACTGATAGGGTTGAAAAAAGCGACCCAGGTGCAAGTGTTATATGGGAAGGTAAAAATAAATTACTTACTGTATTTAGATCACCAGAAACATTAGGAAATATATGCTCATCAACATCATGGTGTTTATTGCCATCTAGATATCCAGGAGGACATGGAATGTTTTATTCATATGTTAATAAAGACGATAGTGGAACGGTTCAATATGTATTCTTTGATCATACTAAACCAGCATCCGATCAAATGCACTTAGTTGGAGTTACAGTAGATAAGTATGGTAAGGTAACACATGCTCACCGAAAGGATGATGGAGATATTAAACGTCATTATGGAAGCGATTTTTCAACATATTTAGATTTATTCGGTATTCCAAAAGATGAACAAGAATTAATTCTTAATGCTATTCCAAGTGAAGCTGAGCTAATTAAAGATGTTACTCCGTTTTATAAAGAGATTCAGCAAGGTAGAGGAGATCTTGGAAAGATCGCTACTAATATGATTATTAGAACAGAGAAACGAGCTAATCAAGCTAAATTCAAAGGAGAAGAATTCGTAAGAAACTCAACAACTGATAGATTATTAACAGTTGAAATGAGGAATTCAGAAAAAGTAGATTCTGCAAGAAAGGCGGTATTAGAAAGATTCTATGACATGGGATGTTCTAATGTAGAAGCAGCTAGATATTTTAAGATGTTATTCGAAGGTTCTGATATGTATACAGATGAGATTATTGACAAAATAATAGCTGCATCTAGAAGACGTAGTGATGGATTTACAAAACTAATAAGAGCGATGTCGAATGCATCAGCAACAGATAGAAAACGATTTGTTCAGAAAGCAAGAGGTAAGGATTTAAATCAAATTAAAGAGCATTCAAAACTTATGATTGAAAGTATTGAAAATGCGGTAACATATTTACAATCATTAAAAAAGTCTAATAAAGATGGAAGCAAATAATATTAAAAATTTTAAAGAATTCTCTAAACTTAACGAACAGGATGAAGAAGAAAGACCATTTAGATTATATGGAACTGGGTCTACGCCTGAAGCTGAATTAATAGATTCACTTAAGTCATTAATCGAGGATATTAGAAAAGCTAATCCAATTGATCAAGAAAGTTATGATGCCATTAAGGCAGATATTAGAGCTAAATCAGCTGCTATTAAATCTCATAAAAGCTATCCAGAACTTAAAAACGGTATTCCATGGCAAGATGGATTTATTAAACTAAGTGATTGGTCTGCTGAGTTAAAAGACGCAGTTAATGGACTAGCACAAAAAGCTAGTAAAAGAGGATTAGTATAATGCTAAAACATCGAGCAAAAACCTTTAAGATATGGGAATCACTTCAGCCTGGAATGAGAATTCCAGATCAAGTTATAGTGTCAGATGAAGATATAAAAGATATTAAGCAAGTTCAATGGACTGATTTAGATTGGGAGCAAATCGGAGATGATGGAAATACTATGATATGGCTGAAGATGGTTCAGCCATTTACAGATAAAATAAGCAATGGAGTAGTTGTAGATATTCAATTAATCCAAGATACATTTTATCAAATTCATATTAGTATAGCAGAAAATCTAAGAGGAATAGGACTAGGTACAAAAATATATAGAAGCATTATAGATTGGGCTGGACATTTATATTCAGGAAAAGGTAGACGTCAAAATCCAATTATTAGTAACGTATGGAACAGTCTTAAATATGATAATGATGTAACATGTTCTAGTAATGAAATTGGAGATATATGTGTAAGCAATAGGAATCCAAAAGGGGATGAATTGTTAAATATATTTAATTCAATTTAGATTATATAGATATCCATATTTTATTTGGCATCTCTCCAAACACGAACTCAGTGACGTGACATAACCAAACCGGGAACTCAAATAAATCCGATTTTAGATTATACCATGCTCCTCCATCATATGGCTTATCATATGTCAAGCATATTCCATTCTCAATTGGTTCTAAACTAAGAGTAGTGTGAACTTCAGTTTCTCCCTGTGCAAGAATATCAAGCATAGTATCAGCTCCGCATACCATTTCAAGCTCCCAATGTTCTCCTTTCCATTCAGGAAGAACCACGTACCATTTATTATCTGCTTCTTTTTCAAACTTAAAGTATTTCATTATCTAGTTTTATTATGATCTCATCCTCTTTTCTTTCATTAAGGAGAGTCAAAACATCAGAAGTAAAATCATCTTCTACAAACAGTGCATCTGCTCTAAAATATTGTTTGACTCCTTTTAGTCCGTCTCGTTTATAATATACTATTAGACTTTCTTTGTTAACAAATCTTTTATTGAATCCCATTACTTTGTATTATTTTTTATTTGTATATATACCATTATCTTCTAGATATTTAATACCGTCTTCCATTATTTTGGTAAATTTTTAAAATAAAATGTAGTAGGTAATTCCTCTACATTATAACCCTCTTTAATAATTTTCCTAGTTAGTGTATCTAAAATACTTACAGTATATCCACTACACACCCCATAATACGTCTTTTTACAATGGTATTCTGATCCCGAAACCCCATGAAAAATATACTTATCATCTGTTTCCTCTACTCGTTTAATACCTGAGTTGAGTTTCCATGATTCTCCATCTAGGTATCCCCTTTCCATGAGGCAAATATCTTATACACATTAGGTTCATCTTCTTTGGATATTTTTAAAACTATCCACCCGTGGGGTGTTTCTACCATAATTTAATCTAATTGAATATTATAACCATTTAATATTTCTCTAATCCCCTCTCTAAGTCTTTCAGCTACTTCATATTCTATTTCAGTTGCTGATTCATTGTGTTTTAATATAGATACATCATACTTTGTAGTTGAGCGTAATAATTGGTCAATATCCCAAACTGCAAGTTTCCATTTATAACCGTCTAATGCTTCTTTAATTTCTACTTGTTCCTCAACACTATCAAATTCTAATATTACTTTTCCCATAATTTTTTCTTTTAATATACGAAAAATATTTCAAATTTCCTAATTTCAGTTATTTATATAGTTTTCAATTGTTTTTAAATCTTCTTTTAAAAATTTAATTTTAGCTTTACCAACAAACCCGCTAGCAACCGATTCAACTGGTTTGCTATTATAATAAGCAGTATAATACATTTTTATTTTATTTTGCGTTTTCTTTACCTTTGAAACACTTCCGTATTTTTTAGATAGTTTATATATACCATCTTCCATCACAGATATTCTAATCAATTCTTGATAAAAATCGATTAATTCATCACCTCTTACAAAAATACTTTGTGAATAAAAACCTTCTCTGATGGTTGGGTATTTATAACCGCTATAAATGACATGTTTATAATAGGTATCACTGGTACTCTTAATCACTTCAAAATCTAATGTTTTAAGATTTAGGATATCATTTGTATGTTTTTCTACTCTTTCTTGTCCAAAAGAAAATGTTGTTATTAAGGCAAACAACATAACCATCATTACTTTTAAATTTTTCATCATTTTTTATTTTTTATTTACTTACTCTTTTACTTACTTATTTTTTATAGTTTCAATCAAAACTTGGCTTTCTTTAATACAACCATTCTTGTTAGAATTTCGTATTCTTTTAACTTTACATGTTTCATCAATAATCACCTTTATATTAAACTTCTTTACATGATAATCTTCTACTAAGCCTTTGAATTTATCTTTAAGTTCTACAACATACTCGCATATTTTTGATATATGTGAAATATGTTCTTTGTGGATTTTTATTGAAACTTTACCACCTTTACTTACTTTAATCTTTGTTTCTGCTTTCATTACTTATTTGATATAGTTTATCATTTAGTTAATTTTTCATCACTTTAAAAAATTGGTTATTAACTTTAATAATATATGCTCCTGGTTTTAAACCAGCAACATCTATTTCTTTATAGATTATATTTGAATCATTATAAAAGTTATCTGAATATAAAGTCTTTCCCGACATATCTAAAATTTCAATATCCAAATCTTGTGATGAATTTCCAGTTATGCTAATTTTATCAGTTACAGGATTAGGAAAAACTTTAAACTTATCAGTTTCACAATCTGTGGATAAAGGTCCAAAGTATTCATATTGCCCATCAAAATCAATTTGCTTTAAACGGTAATAATTATATTCTGTTTTACTTCTATAAGTATAATTGCTTTCAGAAGTTTTATTTCCTTGTCCTGATAATGTATCAATAATTATAAAGTTTTCACCATCATAAGATGCTTGGATTTCCCAATGTGAAGAATTATTTTCTGATTCTGTGGTCCAATTTAAAGTGAGAGTGGATTCACAATTAAGAGTGAAAGATGAAAGTTCAACTGGTAGCACAGAACCTATGCATGCAACTGCTCTAACACTATTAGCGGTATTAAAATTACATCCACTATTCAGATGTGAATAGAATCTAATAGTACCCGTGAATGGTGAAACCCATTGGAGTGGATTTCCAAATGTTGGAGTACCGAAAGTATAAATTATATTACCTATATTATCTGCTATTGTAACAAAATAATCATTAAAAGAGGAATACGCATCAAATAAGTAAATATTTCCTTGTACCACATTAACAGTTGAATATTCACCCGACCATGCATTTCCTACCCCATAAAAAGTACCATCACAACTTTGGTTTTGGGTTTGAATATTAAATGTTGGCCATTGCCCGTACGGAGCATTAGTACATTGTGAATACACAACACTTCCAATAAATAACACTAATAATAATAATAGTTTTTTCATAATTCATTTTATTTTATTTTTACTTTTAACCCATTTTTTATTGAATCCCATTACTTTGTATTATTTTTTATTTGTAGGCATTAACCAAAATCCTTCTCTCATCATGATATGTGCAAACAGTTGCGGGTTCCATTCCTGTAGCAAATTTAATATTTTGAAAGAGTTAAAAGTGTCATGCTTAAACATTTTTGTTAATTCCTCTCTTATTCTGTCGTCAGACACAACGATCATTAATCTAAAATCAAATGCTTTAATAGCATCTATGATTTGATCACTAAATCCAAAACTTTTAGTTACTGAAAATCTGAGCGCTCTGATGATTCGCAATGGATCATCATTAAAACTTATAGCAGCATCACTTGGGGTTCTAAGGATCATGTCATTTAAGTCCCTGGCACCATTAAACGGATCAACTACTGTTCCATCTAATCCTTTTGCCATAGCATTTACTGTAAAGTCTCTTCTGTCTAGATCATCTTGTAAAGTTCCTATTTCAACTACTGGTTTTCTAGTTCCAGTTATGTAACCTAATTCTTTTCTAGCCATTACGAAATCAGCAACTCCAGAATGTTCATGATCTTCTGGAAACATTGCCCTAACTGTAAAACAATCTACTGTTTCTAGAAAGATTTTGAATCCATCGTCTTTTAATCTCATAACCATTTGATCAAATGCTTCTACTGGATTTCCCCAGTCTCCTTCCATTACAACTGTGTAATCGATATCCTTACTTTCGAATCCTAGTATTCCATCTCTAATATGTCCGCCTACTTCGTATAATTTCATAACTATATTATACTATTTTAAATATCAGTGTTTCTATTAAATCATCTAGATCTTTTGCCTGTGGTATGTTATATTTAGAACATACAATATCAACATTTCCTTTTCTCCAGAATCCATTGGGACAGCATACTATTACTTTGTCAGATTTAGCGTGAAGTCCTAATTCAAGCATTGATATTGGAGATTGAGTATCAGGATCAAAGTATATAATAATCCAATCGGCTACTTCAAGTGCATTCAATTCCCAATTTACCTGTTGACTAAATTGAGGATCTCCTATTTCTTGTTTCCATTTCGAATCCCAACAGTCTCGTCTAGGATTAAAAAAAACTATCGGATGTACCGATAGTTTTCTTATTACTTTTTCTTGCCACCTTTCAGCTTTTCCCATTTCTATACTTCCAGCTAAAAATACAGAAGTGTGATATGATGGATAAGAAAGTGGATGCGGTGCTTGTATTTCCATTATGCCACATCTGGTATTTTAGTCAATGAATCAATTCTAGATCTAACTTCTGTTAAAGTAGTCTCATTATAGAATTTACCATCTTCATAGATCACCTGAAGGATTCCTTCGGCTTCTTGTTCTGGAGTACATTCTGTAATTACCTCATGATCCTCAGTTACACAGATCATTCCTTTAAGAGACTTCTTAGTTCCATCATCCGTGATTGGATCCTTAAAGATATTATGTCCAGTTCGAACTCCATTCTCAAGAATCTCAAACCAAGCTCCTTTGGCCGCGAATCCGAAAGTATCTCTTGTATTCATTTGATAAGTGTACGATCCGATTCCTAATACAATATTAGTTGCGGCAAATCCTTTTGCTTCTAATCTCTTATAGATTTGAACCTGACGATCAAGTGTAATTGAATCTCCGTAGATTGCTCCGATATGAGAGTCTAATACTTTATAACCATTTTCATTTGTAGTTCCACTGAAGATGTTCCACAATAATTCGATAACTCCAATGTCTGCTGGAGTTGGAGTATATTCTACAGCTTCAACTTTAGGATCAGAATAAGAAAGATCCATGTAGTAATATTGCTTATCGTGGCGATTCCATTCAATACCACTAACTGTGATGTCGTAATATTTGTCTCCTAATTTGAATCTCATTGTATGCTCAGTCGGTCCCATCTCTCCATGCGGAGTATCTTCTGCGATCCAATCTGTGATTTCTTCTTTTGCATACTCCTTTAGAGTTTCAAGATCCTCTACTCTTGGGCCATAATCTACTACGTTAGATAAGGTTCCACAAAGAATATCTACTGGATCTCCTGAATCAGGACGGATAACTAATTTACCATCTCTACTCATGATTTGCTCTTTGTTGGCAACTAAGTATTCGGTAATTAATTTCCACAAGTCAAACGTATCAGATACAACAGATAAGATTCCATTTGGAAATTTATCCATGAAGTATTTAAGCATCTCGCTTTCTCCCATTGTAAAGATACAAGTAGTAGAAACTGAGTGTTCTGATGCGTTAACTGAATTGATACATACTTCGTTATCTGGTTCCCCATAGAAATAACGAGCAGCTGGGATAACAGCTAAAGTATCTGAACCTCTAAATGAAGTTGCATGTCCTAATCCAGATGCGATCATATCCCATGGACTTAATCCTCTTGCTGAGAAATCATGGCACATAAACGGAATAAGGAATGCAGATGCTGGATCTGTTTTCATTACCCACTCTTCCAATACTCTTCTATATTGTAAGGCAATAGTTGCGGATGTTGTTGGCTTCCAAGCAAGAGACGAAATTAAAGTCTCTAAGAAAAGAGTCAACCATGCGAATCCATCAACTGTGTTAATGAACGTCATATGAGGAACGTTAGGTAAAGTCTCAATTCCTTCAGGAAGAGATTTAATTCTAACTGGTAAGTAACCTAAGTCGTGAAGTTCAGCGAAGTGATCTCCGTTGAAGTCCATCCCAAGATACAATGACATATCACTTGCAAATTTCATTGCTTCTTCTTTTGGAAGATTAAAGAAATTCTCTGTGAACTCATCATGTAACCATCTCATCATCAACGATTGACCGAATGAAACGATCTTACTGATTCCTTTTGGTGCATGCTTTACACTTCGCGGAATCCATGTCCCATAGAGACGAGACGTTCCAGGTGCTAGCATTAATTTGTGACCAATCTTGTAGCCATCTGTGTAGAACAAACTATTTGGTGAAAACATAACTCTGGTTTTAAAAGTTAACTTCTTGTAATTTTACGTCTTCTGCAGAATACGTCACATTAACTGATTCGCAAATTCGACATACATACCATTCAGAGTAACCCATAAGTTCTCCTGCAAGTTCCATAACGTAGTCGTATTTTTCGTCATCTGACATTCCTTCCTTTGGAAGGATTGCTGGATTCTCATCTAGATAATCTATGATGATTCTCTCAGCTGTTGACTCTTTACCTTCACATAGGTTTCCGATTCCTCCTCCACCATTGTTGTTTGAAGCAAATACAGATTTACACAAATCAACGATTGCTTTTGCTCTATCTTCTGATTGAACTGTTTTAAATTTTGTACGGTAGTTGTCTCCATCATTTTCCCATGATGTAACTTCCAACGTATACCCTTTTTTTACTACTGTTTTCATCCTTATATGATTTTTTGTTGATGTACTAATTCTACGTCATCAATATCTCGAACTGAGTTCGTACAAAAGATTCCGTCTAAGTATTCACTTAGTTTGTCAAATCCACCTGAGAAAATTCCATGTGTTACCACCAAGAAGATTTTATCATCTGGATGTTCTGATGTTGGGCGCTCTTCCTTGATTACTTTTGCAAGTTCAATGAAGGTTCTTCCTCCATCACAGATATCATCTACGATAACGAAATTCATAGGATCTTTTACCCTGTCTAATCCGGGAACTGATATGTGAGTGATTCTGCCGGTCTTGATATCTCGATGCTTATTTGCAATAATAAGATTATCGAGTGAGAAGTGAGCGGCAACTTCGTAAATTTTCTTTAAAGCTCCAGCATCTGGGCTAACTAATGTGATACGTTCTTCAGCATCGTAGGCACTATCAATTTGATTCAATGCAAACTTAACTAAAGAGATATTATTTATCTTGTAGTAATTGTTTAGACATGCTTCTAATACATCAGAGTGCGCATCAACTACCATCACCTCCTCATAATTCTGAGAATTAATAATTGGACAAATTACTGTCTTCAAATAGTTTGAACTACCTTCGATAAACTTTCGATCTGATCTTGCTCCTAAGAAATAAGGAACATAAAGTGAGATTCGCTTAAATCCTAATTCTCTCAATGCAGACGTCGCACTTAAAATAAGTTCTAAATCAAGAAATGAATTTAGATGAGAGTGTATTACGATGTTTTGTTCGCTTTCTTCCTGTGGAAGTCGAATATGGACTGTTACTGATTGCTGTCCATCTGGAAATCTAGAGATTGTAAAATCTTCGCTTCCTTCGTTATTTAGTTTTAATAACATCTTTTCCGGCTTTAGTTACTTCGTTAGCAGTTTTTGGATCAAATAATATGAAATGATTATTCGCAAATGTACCATGTGCTCCACTATTTAGAGCAATCTTCTTCTTGAATCTTTCAAATTCCTCTTCTTTAATCTTTCCCCTTGTTTGTTTACCTGCCATTAGTCTTCAGTTGGTGTACATAAAACATGACCGAACATTTCGAATGCTTCTGGATTATGCGAGTTTAATAGACTTGCACAACTAGGACAATAATGCTTTCTAGTTGAATGATTGTAGAAAGTTGCTCCTGGTTGTTGACATGCAGATCGATTGCAATTTCCACCTTTAACTCCCTTTAAAGCAGGATTTGGATTAGATTCATATTCTGATAACTGCTGTGCAGCTTTGTTAATCATACTCGAGATAGATCCTCTATATCCTCCTCCTAATATTGTAGTCATCGTTAGAAATGTCTTTTGAGTTTTTACTTCTCTCTTTTCTCTTCGGTTGTGTTTGTCTCCCATAATTATATTATACTAAACATTTAATATTTTTAAATTGGAAGATTAACCTTAGACAATAATTGATTTGAAACATGTGTATAAATTTCAGTAGTTTTTGAACTCGAGTGACCTGCGATTTTCTGAATAATTCTCAAATCGGTACCTGATTCTAATAAGTGTGTAAAACTCGAATGTCGTAAAGTATGAATAGATGATTCGTTATCAATGTACTTTTTGTAAATCTTCTGACAACTTCCAACAGAATACTGTATTTTACTTTGACCATTAAATAGATATTCTTTAGGTCTATACTCTTTATAGTAGTTACGTAACAAGTCTAAGACTACCTCAGATAAAGGCACAATGCGATCCTTTTTACCTTTAGCATTTTTAATGTGAATCATCATTCTCTTTGAATCAATGTCTTCAATTTTAAGATTAACAATTTCAGATACTCTTAATCCCACTGAATAGGTTAGACTTAAGATTGTTTTATGTTTTAAGTTGGTAATTTTAGATAATTGTGCTTTTATAAACTCGCCGTCAATAACTCTTGGTAATTTCTTTTCAGATTTCGGTCTTTTGAAAGATACTTTATCGTATTTTTTACCTAACACTTCTTTGTATAGAAACCGTATTGCATTAATTACTTGATTCTGTTGTGATACAGAAGTAAATTTGTAATTATCTAAATATGATTGAAAATCAGAAGAGTTACAATGTATGATTTGTTTATCACTTAAACTTTCTAAAAATCTTTTGATATGGGATAAGTAATTATCCTTAGTTCTAGTAGAATAGTTTAGGTATATAAACTTTTGTTCACAAATCTTTATAATTTTTTGATTTTTCATGTTATAACTTATTGATAGTTAATGTTTTATAACTTATTACATATATAATATAGTTATGTATCATTTAACCCAATTCTTATGCATTTCACTTTCTCTGTGTACTCTTATCATATTAGTTTTTCCACATCTACACTGTGTTATTAGAAAATTTGTATTGTTTTCCATAGGTATATTATAC
>Ga0209953_1000011_pt1 | contig 120484 bp, 100 predicted proteins | sample SalPonred_H2O_MG_FD_185713 | JGI IMG/M metagenome (GOLD analysis project Ga0209953, IMG submission 185713) | Salt pond water microbial communities from South San Francisco under conditions of wetland restoration - Salt Pond MetaG... | ecosystem: Environmental > Aquatic > Non-marine Saline and...
AAATCAAGCTAGTATATACATCAGAGCCACGCACACAAATACTCAAAGAGTCAATCACATATTGTGTTACAATAGATCTATTTGTACATCACGGTATAGATTGTTTTCAAACTAGTGCAACACGCATAGCATTTGAGTCGGACCGTGATCGAGTGTTGGGCATACTCTATTTAAGTGCGAGTTCTAGTTTTGAGGTTGTGTGCGTGTAAACGCTAGTATTAAAAAAGCGTTTACCGCTTCGCGGCTGTTGGCTCTTGCGCGACCGCAGGCGCTTCGCGCTTATTCGGAATCTCGAGCTGTGTAATTCACATTGATTATGAATCTTCTAGCTGCATTCGTCGGTGAGTTTGAGCTGTGGTATGTTAGTCCATCGAACCATGCCATTTGATTTACTTGTGGACGAATAGTATAGTCTACCGTAGGTGTACCAATGTGTTGTTTGTAGTATTCTGTTTGGTCAAGTCCTTGGAGAGGATCATACTTTTCTTTGTATATAATTGTATCGCCGTCGCAATTGTTGAGATAAAACAATGCAGTACGATGTGGAAAGTCTGTGTCCACATGTGGATCTGCTATATGATTTTCAGGAGTAATGCCTGTTACACTACAGCGTATTCTAATAATATCAATATCAGTTTGTCCTGATCTACTCAACGCATCTCCTACTGCCATCTCTAAATAAGGAGCAAGATAAGTTTCACTGAGGTCTTTGTGATAGGCAATGTGCTGCCATTTGTGATTGCCCGGATGAATTGTTTCTCCGTCGCCGTAGTAGTCTGTTATGCACACAAACCAAGGCATGTCTCCGCCCATTAATAGCTGTTGTATTCTCTGTAGTTGCCAGGGACTCCATATGTCTTGAAATATATTATTCATTTAAATCTCTTTTTGTTGTTATAAGTTTACGGATCAACTAGTATGTTTGTCATTGTTAATCCTCTGTATAAATTTATTTATGGTTAACATTATGCGCTTATCGAATTCTTGGCAAAATTAGTGATATTGCGGATCGACGCTTGACGATCTCTAGTTTAAACATCATCTTTTCGTTAATCGTTGTTTAAGGGGTGTTGCAGTGCGTTGCTTTCGTTCGTAAAGCTAGGTTAGTTCAAAACGTTTTTTATATATGCGTATAGTATCGTTGTACTGATCGTTATAAATAATTGCATGAGGGTACCTTTTTTTATCATTGTTTGTGCAGCACTGAGCGGGTGTAACATGAGTATCACAGATGCGTTTCGCGGCAATGGACTGGCAGCACCGCCTGACACACTTACTATAGCAGAGCAGTATGTGGGCATGAACGAACATGAGAACCGTGTGACACTTCGAGAGTTTCTTGGAATAGATCCTGTTAGAGTAGAATGGTGTGCTGCGTTTGTTAATTCAGTGCTGGAAGAAACTGAAGTTGAGTCAACTCGCAGTCTAATGGCACGTTCCTATCTAGATTGGGGAGTAAGCACTGATGAACCTTCGCCTGGAGACATCATGGTGTTTTCAAGAGGAAACCAAGGCTGGCAAGGACATGTGGGATTCTATGTTGCTACGGTAGGATATAAAAACAACAAGTATTGGGTAGTGCTAGGAGGCAATCAAGACAACTCAGTTAGCTATAGACTATACAAAGAAAATCATTGGAGACATCTAGACACTAGGACACTGCCCGATAGCGAAAAGCAAAAGGCACTGGTAGAACGCCGCTGGTTGTTTGGCGGCATTCCTCTAGATATAATAGAACAAGATTAATCGCCTAGGTTGTTTAGGAAACTGCGCAGCTTGCTTGAATCTGTTTCTGCACGAATCTTCTTGACAGGTGCTCCGTCTTCTGGATCATCATTTATGCTGTCTGCGGGTGTTGTAGTTCCCATACCACGTTTTAGATTGGCTACAATTGAACTTCCACTTGTGCTACCTGCACCTGCTGTGCTTTGTTCGTCGTCTTCACCGATGTCGTAGATGCGCAGTGTGTCTACGTCAAAGCCTAGATCAACCTTTTGTCCTACACCACTTGAACTACGTGTCTTCATCAACTGGATCTGATAGCGTCCACGCTCACGCATGGCTCTGCTGGTAAAGATACCAATCAAATTGTCTGCTGTGTTGATCTTTGAAATACCACCTGAGATATGCGAGTGATCAAATTCAATCTCTTCTACACTCGATCTGTTCAACTGCGATGCTGTTACAAAGATTGTGTTAAGTTCCATTGCTAAGTTGCGTAGCTCTTCCGATACATACTTGTCTTTGACAAACAAGTTCTCTGCTGAAATCTTTTGTCCGATTGGATGCATCAAATCTAGATAGTCAATTAACAGCACATCTACTTTCTTGCCTGTCTTGATTTCATACTCTTTTAAGTATGCTCTAACATCGTTTGCGTTCTTGCCTGTGGGCATGTACTTGACTTGAAATGCGCCCGACTTCTTACCAATCATCTTGACTTTTAGTTCGACATCTTCGATACTCTTAAAGATATCACGACTTGGAATCTCTGTAGTCATAGCATCTACACGCATACTTACTAGTGCTTCTGACAGCTCGAATGTCAAGTACATCACGTTGAGTCCAGCCAGTGCCCAGTTCACACCCATGTTCGCCATAAACAAACTCTTACCCGAACCCGAACCGCCTGCAAAGATATTCAGTTCGCCTCGGTTGAATCCGCCAAACAATTTCTTGTCTAGTGCGGGCCAGCCTGTGCTTACTTGTCCGTTCTTGTCTTTGATGCTTTCGAGTCTGCCTCTAGGGTCAGCAAAGTAGTCTGTGCCTAGATCTTTTTGTAAGCCAATCTGCACAGCCTGCTTGACTAGATCTTCACACGCACCGTACTCGCCAGACTCTAGTAGGTCTGCACTTTTAAGAATAGCTGCTTCCAGTGCTTTGTGTTTAGAGAACGTTTCAAAGTCCTGCAACAACCAGTCATAATGATTCTCTGCTAGCTGCCCAGGATCTTTAAGATCAGTTTGTGTAGCAGCGTTCACCATATCAAATGTAGGCAGTGCATTATGCTCTTCTACATATTGTTTGATAAACTTAGCGGGTTCTACCAAACGCCTATCAAATGTATTAGGATCAAACACACCCTGACAGCGTACAAAGCTCTCAGCGTCTGTCATAAACATCTCTAGATATACTTTTTGTATATCATACCCATAGTCTGTGTTTTGTCTTGTGCTCATGTGTTGATTATACTACCTATGCCATTTGTTGTCAATTGATATTCGTTGTTGAGTTTTAGCAAGAACTGCACCTACGCAGCTTCCAGGGTCACCTGGGTTCTTGGGAATATGTACATCATGCCACATAACCCTAATTAAATCCACAGCTTGCCGGTTCATTGCGCCGCCGCCTGCTAGTGCCACATACTTAGACTCGGTAAGAGCATACGCACATCTAGACAAGTTTAGCAAGCAGTATTCAAATACTTTTTGTGTAGCTGCTGCAATGTCATACATGTCTTGTTCAGTAGTAAGCTCAGGTCGCCACCAACTGCATCCCCTGTGCAGATTTTCTCGCATTGAAATCTTAGGGTTGAAACCCATACCTTCTGTGCTAACTAATTCTTCGAGTATGGGCATGAAGAATCTATGGGCATCACCCTTGGCGCCCCATTGGGCTACTAGGTATTCGTCACGCTGTGCTACTAGCCCTATACGCTGTGTCATAGCACTATAAAAAAGTCCTAGGCTATGCGGATACCCTTGGCTATGTACCTTCTTGAGTTTGCCGTTCTTACCGTGCCATATGGTTAGGGTTTCGAACTCTCCTATGCTGTCTAGGCATATCACAGCACAATCATCATGGGGCTGTGTGTAGTATGCGTAGGCTGCATGGCTAAGATGATGCTGGGTATAACGAATAGGAAGATCGCACAAGTGATGTTGCTCGAGATATTTGCGAATATTATTTTCTTTGCCCAACCAGCCTTGTCCTGCCCAAAACTGCCTCAGTGTTTTAAGCACGGGTCGTTCATACCATACAATTTCTTGAGGATACCCGTGGCTGTTAATAGCGTGTTGTATCATCTCTTCGTTAGGGTGCGGGTCGTTAGGTATGCCGCTAAAGTCTTTAGCTAGTGCTGCCCATAACAACTCGTTGTCGTTGAATACTGCAATACTTGCGTCGTGGCTATTGCCTACCATTCCCCATGTTATCATATTATATTCTTCTTAATTTAAAATTGTTTATAAACTTCTATATTAGTGTTAAACCCTATAATAGTTTTTCGAGCTCCGGTGTTGGGTCTTGATCCATGTGCTAAAAATGAAGGAAACGTAATTATGTCGCCTTCATTAACATCAACTTTGTATTCAGTGCCCATGTAAGAAAAACTAGTCTTAGGAGAATCGTCGCCTAACTCGATATACATAACATTTGAATATATACTGCTTTCATGTACATGCCATAAATGAAAATCTCCTGCTTCGTATTGCTGATGCCACACTGTAGATGTAGTAACGCTTCGTAGCTGTAACTTTTCTTTTAATATTTCATTATGCCTGTTAATCTCTGGAAAAACAATATTCAAATATGGCCTATGTTCATCAGGGTTAATATGCCAATCTGTATTAGAAAGTCGTTGTCCCGGACCGTCAATGCTGTATCGAGTCATTGAACTAATAGCAGAAAGTGTACTATTTTTAACAACTTCAAAGTTTGGTATTTTTGTAATATGCACAAGGCTTTCTATATTAATCATATTTTCACTTTCATTTGTAAATAAACGGGTCTTTTTTGCGTAGCTCTTTAAGCTTCTTTCTAAAACGTAGTTCTTCAGTAATGCGTGTATATGGCCAAATAATAATTCTCCATACTACCATGACTGCAAATACTATTGCTAACCAAATTTTATTTAAAATGTTTAAAACCATTTTTTCATCCTCAGTTTAATTTTAAGTGACGAGCTTTCTGCTGCACTAGCTATGCTATACAATGTATATAATCTACCGTACTTAGCAACTGCATCACCAATGTCGTTGATGTCTGAATCCCAGTTGGGCATACTGACTTGCCAGCCTAGATCCATTGCTTGTTCTACTAATTTTTTACCTGCACTATCTCTGTCAGGAACAACGATAATATCTTTGTTAAGTCTATTTAACAGCATTGCTTGTTGTTCGCCTACTTCGGATCCTAATAGTGCGCAGCCTTCTACATGTATAGCGTCCAATGGACCTTCGCATACTATACAAAATGCTTTTTGCCAACGCTGCTCATCAAGCCCATATACGTATCCAGGTTGACTTTCTGTAAGATATTTTGCTTTTGTTTCAGACTTAACCGTACGAGCAGTCCAACCTACAATGCGTTCTTCATAATAGAAAGGAATAATAAATCTATCTCGATACCCTAATTTTGTAGTCCAATAGTAGTTTGTATCATCTAAATTAAGATCACGAGATGCCATGTACTGGACTACTTCGATAAAATTATTAAAGCCTAGGTTGTGTTCATTATAATCTGGAATATCTTGTATCCGTACTGCATCTTCAGGCAACTGCACTGTTGAAAACTCTGGTATTTCGACCAAGTGTTCTTTAGCTTCGATACCTTCATTCATTCTAAGAATATCTAGTGCTAGTTTGTTAATATTGTCATCCGGTACGTTGAGCCACTCTAACAACTTGCGAAGTTTAAATGTCATGTGTCTTCCAGGTTGCCATCCTGTTTTAAATCCGCAGTTAAAGCAATGAAAACTTACAACATCACCTTCTTGTATTAAGCCGCCGCGTTGCTTAGTATCTCGTGTTTCGTTATTGTGTACGCAACAGGGAGCATCAAAGCTAGTCCATCCACTAGGAGTAGTTTTTCGCTTTGCTGGCAAGTGTGCTGCGATTGTGTCAGATACGATGCTCATAACATTATAATAGCACCGTGGAGAAGTTTTGTCAATCAGTTTCTGATTAAAATCTTTTCAATTGTGTCTGCTGGATTTGTGTCTGTAACAAATCTTAAATAACTAAACACACCATTAAAGTTTACAGGAGTTGGAGTTACTTCAGATCCGTCAAGCGTTAGCGTAGCTACATCAGCCCATTGTGTGGTGTCTGTAATTTGGTTATCAAGAGTAGCCTGTACCACTACATCACCGCTGTATGACGCTGTATACACTGCTGCGGTGTGTAGAGCTTCGTTACCATTAATAGCAGGTTGTGCGTCAATTGTTTCTGAAACCCACTCGTCTTTATCTACCTGTGTTTGTGTAAACTGAGTAACTTCATAAGTAGCCAATGGTCCTGGCATAGTTCTAGCATTAACATAGATAGTTGCATCGTTGTCGAAGTTTGAATGACTATATGTTAATAGTTTTTGATTTTCTGAATCTACTAAGTAAACATTATAATTTAAGTATTGTTGTTTAAGATTGAGTAAATCATTTTCTGTAATAGTTACACTAAACAATCCTCGAACACCAGTAGATCCGTCGTCTTGAATAACACCTTGTCGTTCAATAACAAGTGATTTGTTTTCGTTAAATGCAACAAACATTGGAGTATAACCTGTAGTATCGATTGGCCTTTGATCAGCATTCATTAATCTAAATTGAATGACATTATCAATGCCTTTGTAAACTTGTAGTTGTCTGCTGTACACTGGTCTATACTCCGTAATAAAACCTGCCATATCTGCGACTAGGTTGACTCTGTTATTGACTAAATATCTAGGTAATAATTGCATATAGTATTTATTTTAAAAAAGACAGAATGTTAACAAAAGATATTGAAGAAAAATTTCCATTCCTTAGCGTAGTTACGTATGGTGGCAACGAGTATATCGGCATCGTTATTAATCAAGATAATGTCGTAACTAGTATGTATGTGTATACTGATATAAGAGAAATAGATGCACAACGTCGATTTTTAGAATTAGGTGAAGTATGGTGGTGGGAATCAAATAGAATGATTCCTATTAATATTTTTCTTAAGGACGAAATGAACGAGTTCAAACCGTGCATAGTAACTATGAATACAAAAGATGTTAGAGTTACAATTGGGCCTTGTGTAAATTTAAATAATTTATCAGTAAAAAGAATAAAACGTAAAAGTGTACAGCTAGTTCGTAGACCTAAGAACTAATTTGTTCACATAGTAAATTCATGTGTACTACACACGCCATAGCATAAGAAATGGCATGTGCTTTCTTAAAATAGTATGCACCGTCTTCAGGCTTCTTCCATATTTCTTCGTTTATCGTTTGCCAAGTTTCGTTGACAAGATGGCGTTTCGCAGGCCGTATCATCGCTAGTACTGCTGCTAACTGCTCCACTGATTGTGGCTTTAATTGTTTTAACAAATCGCTGTGCCCGTTTAAGTGGAATACCTGATCTGAAAATTCTTTGTGCTCCAAAAGTTGCCATAGTGGTTCTGTATCCATTAATCTATTTAAATGTTCTTCATTTTCGACATCATTGTATATACTAACATTCAAAAAGTCAAGTTTAAAATAGCCTCGGTCTTCTGCTGTCTTGTAGTCAATAGTAGCAATTTCATTAAAAGGATTGTGAGGGATCTCAGTCACATAAACACCAGTGTTGTGTTTTTTACCTGTATCAAGTTTTGCCACGCGATGCTGTATTTTGTTTAAGATAATATCTCTGTTTGAAAAATCTATATCGATATCAGGCATTTTTTATTTTCCTCCAAAAGAATCCCTTGCGTGAAAGAGGACGCTGTCCTATATACTCTTCGCCTGTTTCCAAGTCAACTAACTTATATTTACTAGGACACTTAGTACGAACTTCCATAGTAATAGGAAATTCGTATTCAGGTGCTTTTGTTCCGTCGATCAGTTTACGCAAATGCTTTCTCCAGCTTACGTGCTTTCTTTTGTGCCATGTCCCATTTAAGTTTACTTACACGATCTTTGATGGTAATACCTAGTAGATGATCAAGCTCATGTAAAAATACTTTAGCACTATAGCCTTCGATCTTTACTACACACTCTTTTAAATTTTCGTCGTACCATTGTGCAAGTATTTCTTTAGGACGTTTTACTTTTACAAATGTATTAGGAAAACTTAAACATCCTTCTACGTCATATTGTGTGTCTTTGGTATATTGTAAAATTGTTGGATTAATACAAATAGTAGAGTTTTCTTTTGAATCTCCAAATACAAATACCTTAGCGTCTAGTCCAATTTGATTAGCTGCTAGACCAATTCCGCCGTGTTGTAGCATTAGATCTACCATTTGCTCTTTTAGTTCTAGAGGGTCGAAACCAGGATCTTCTAGATTAACATCTTTGACTTCGCGCTCTAAAATTTCATCGGGGTAGTATACTAATTTCATAAGTTTGATTCCTTTGCTACATCTTTAACTAATTGAACGTCAGTAGGCAATCGTTTAAATCGCATGGCCCAGTGCTCTGGACTGATAACATGATACACTAAGCCTAGCTGCTCGTCATTAAATTTACTTAGCATGTCCTTGCCGCTTTTACAATTAAGTATGAGCCACGGAGATACTTTACCATCTTTGATATCCCATACTGCTCTGTTTGTGCTTACATAATAAAAGTAATGATTCCACGGAGCACTTTTGTCTTCGCTCCATTCTACCATATTTTTAATACTACGTTCTAGTGCAGTATGCACATCTTCTTTTAATATAACTTCAAGTGCATACTTTTCATACATTTCTTCTCGACACCAGTGATCAAGTTTAACTCCACTGGTTACAACATAGTCAATATATTTCTCAGGGTATAATGGCTTTACATTACTAATAAAGCTACCAAACTTGACAAAAGCATTGTAGTATGGAGAGTTACAAAACTCTTGGTATGTTTTTTCTTTTTTATTTCCTGCACTTAATTTGTAAAATCTTTGAAATGCATAAAAACCATGACGTACACGCTTTTCATCTTTTTGCAATGCTCTGCGTTTCTTCTCACACATATGCGCTGCAAGAGTCTTTTCTCTTACATAGCCGCTGCCGCAGTATTCACATACATATGGTTTAGAGTTTGACTTCAATGCCGTGTTCTTCTGCAAGTTGTTTGAGTTCTTTTTTTGTAGATATTCTAGCAAGTAGCTCAACCTCGTCTTCTTTCATATTAGGATATAATTGTTCTAAGAATTTAATAGCTTTATTATTGTCGCTGGTTTTCTTTTTAAAACCAATCCAAGGATGAAATTCTTTTTTACCTGTGTCACCACATTGACATAATATAAGCCATTGTAGTTTTGCTTCTTTGTTACCAAGTACAGCCCAATTCTTATTATAATACTCGTTAGTTTTAAACACAGCAAGTTCTTGTTTTTCTCTACTGCCTTTAACGCTACTCATATACCTATTGAGATTCCACAGGTCGCCTTTGATTTCTTTTTGGCCTTCTTCTCCGGCAACATCCCATAACTCTCGCATGCCTCCGTCTAGAGCAGGAATCATTTCTTTGAATAAATCAATATGTTTGTTTGGCATTCCATGTCTCCACATCTTCTGGAGTATTAATCTCTACTCCATTAAAGTATACATTCTTACAGCCGATTTGCCAACCGTTTTTGAGCCAGCGCAGTTGTTCGAGCTTTTCAATGTTTTCTTCAGGATACTTTCTCAGATGCGGGTATGCCTTTATTGCTTCTTTAGTATAACCATATACACCTAAGTGCCATTCACCATATCCTGTAATTCCTCTGCCGAACCATAGAGCAGTATCTTTGCTGTCCTTGATCATCTTCACACTATTAGGATCGTCTTGCATTTCCTTAGGCATGTCTGTGTAGACTGTGCTAACATCAAACGAGTTAAGCAACAGAACTGTATTCAGTAACATTTCAGTTGTAACATCAGGCATGTCTCCTTGTACATTTATGAATTGATCAAACTCTTCGAACTTGCGACTTAGTACAGCGCCTGCACATCTTGCAGTGCCATTTTCGTAATCAGTTTTGTCAACATAACAATATTGTGCAGGAATCAAATCAGCAATACGTTTATCGTCAGTTAGCACAAACGTCTTGAAGCCTGCATTCCAGCAAGCATTGAACACACGTTGTATCATTGTAGTGTCACCTAACTTGCACAAAGGCTTGCCAGGAAAGCGTGTGCTGCCGTATCTAGCGGGTATAAGAATAGCGGTGGATGTCATCGACTACCTCCTCAAAATCTTCTAAGCACAGCATGTTAGGACCATCACTAGGTGCGTTGTCTGGATCGGCGTGTACTTCTAAGAAGAAATTAGTAACACCCAAAGCGGCGGCACTACGAGCCATGCCAGGAACGTAAGCGCGATTCCCGCCGCTACTACTTCCATTGCCGCCTGGCTTTTGTACGCTGTGGGTAGCATCAAACACCAGAGGACAGTCAAAGTTATCAAGCATATACTGCATACCAGTATAGTCCACGACCAAAGTATTATAACCAAAGCTAGTTCCCCTTTCAGTGATCCAGACTTCTCGAGCGTCTGCACACTTACTTAGCACTCCTGTCATGTCCCACGGTGCAAGGAATTGGCCTTTTTTAATATTAACAATCTTGTCTGTAGCACATGCTGCTTGAATTAGATCAGTTTGACGACAAAGGAATGCAGGTATTTGATACACATCTACTGCATCTCTAAACTCTCGCTCAATTCGATTAACTTGTACATAGTCATGCACATCTGTTAGTGTCTTTACACCTAGTGTAACTTTAAGTGCAAGAAAGTCTGTAAGCGTTGCGTCCATACCCATGCCACGTTTGCCAGTAGCACTTGTACGATTTGCTTTGTCGTAACTTGCTTTAAAGTAATATTCAATACCATACTTGTCGCATACACGTTTGCACTCACGTGCAATCTCAGCACTCTGAGCTAGTGATTCATGCTGACAAGGTCCTGCTATAATTCTCATTTTTCGTCCTTTACTATGTAGTACATTGTTACTAATTGGTCTAACATTTTTTCTAGCGTAGGATGTTCTTTAGCCAGTCTGCATAAGTCTTGCCAGTCAGCGTAATGCAACATATCACCGTTTGCTTGTGCAACTGATGCTGGGTCTCCGCCTATGATCCAACGTTCAATCTCAGGCTTATCACGATAGCGAGCGTATACAACACCGTTGCTACGCTCGTATATCAGTGGCTCATTTGGCTTTAGATTTCCCAACTTGTGTTCCGCTAGTACGTCTTACAATATCATCATGATTAAATTCTGCCCAATACAATTCAAAAGCAACTCCGTCTTCTAGTCCTTCAAACTGATGTATCTTACCCGGCTTGACCTGTGTAAAGTCGCCTGCATTTAGGATAGTTTCATCAACTAAGCCTTGATCATCTTGCCATACACGTACAAGCATTTGTCCTGACTCTACATAGAAGCCATTCCATTTAAACCGATGTTCGTGTTCACTACACTTGTATCCTTTGTTAAACTCAATACGATGAAACTCGAGTACACCGTTTGCGTGAATGAGCTCTGTGGCCCCCCATACCTTACCTGCTTTAATTCCCATTTGTTTTCCTTTATATTAAACTTGCATATTCTATTACTTCACTCTGTCGACTAATTTCTTTTACAAAAAATGCACATAATGGCTTGTCGCCTTCTGTAATTGGAACACTTAGTAATTGTCCGTTCTTCATTTTAGGAAAGTACCATTTTACATCTGTATAGAAATTAACAATATTAATATCGCCAAAGTCTGGTTTAAAACTAGTTAACGGATTAAATAAAAATGCTTCAAATCCCCTATCGTTTAAACTTGTTAATGGTAAAATTTCTAAATCATTACCGCTTTCTGAACACCCTACTGCTAAACTCCAATCAACAGGCATTGTAATTTCTTTGCCATTGATTTCTAAAACCATAGCAGGTGCGCTAAATGATTCGAGAAATATTAGCGGCATAAAAAAGAAATCAGGATTTTTAGGGTCGCTGTTATCTAATACACTAAATCGTATATCGTCGTCTATTTGTTCTGGTAAGTTGTCTAGCTGAAAGCATTTATTTTCTAATGTTAATATTCTCATGTATTAATTCCAATCCACTTTTTCTATTGTAAATGGATACTGCGCCTCTTTGTAAAACTTTTTACGATGAGTAAGGTGCCGCTTCGCAAACTTACATGTCGATGTAAGGTCCCATATTTGAACGAAGTCTTTGTCTTTTGCCTTTCGAACGCCTCTACCAATTGACTGGATAACTCTTACAAAACTCTTACCAGGTTCAAGCAACACAAGATTAAAAATACGTGGAATGTTTAGTCCAACAGCCGCAACACCGTATGTAGCAATAATTACTTCATTAGTGCCTTCACGGATTGTGTCATACGTTTCTTTTCTGTCTTTGTTCTTTACAGCGCCGCTTACAAATGTGCTGCCTGGAATAAGTTCTGCTAGTGCTTCACCTGCACTAATTCTATCTACTAGTATAAGTGTGTTGCCTGATTCTTTTACTGTGTTTAATAATTTGCCTAAGTATTCTAATCTTGCCTGATTTGTAACAAGATATTTTAATTCTTCTTGATATCCTGAATGTGATACCGTGTCTATTAGCTGTACAATATTAACGTGACATTGTGCTAATACACCTTTGTCCTGTAGTTCCTTAGCACTAATCTGACCGATGACAGGACCTAAGCTAGCGTGAATACTTTCAAATTCAAACTTCTCTTTAGGCACTGTGCCAGTTAGACCCCATCGGATCGGAGCGTTACGTAGGTTGCGTGTGAGCAGGTTCTTTAGAACTTCTGCTTTAGCTTGGTGTACTTCGTCGACAATAATAGTGCTTACACCTTCTAAGAACTCTGCGAGACTTAGTACTGCACTGCCGTCTTTGAACTTCTTGTCTAGAATGTTCAAACTCTGCCATGTACAGATAGTATGAGTCTTACCTAGTTGCTTTCTATCGCCGAAGTACACCCCTACGTCGAGACCGCAGTTAATATAGTCCTCTTCTGTTTGTTCTACTAAGCTCTTGTTAGGAACAATTACAAGACTTCTACCATACGGCTCACTTATGTGTGACAGCGTTGCTGTGGTAATAGTTTTACCTGCGCCAGTAGCAATCTGTTGCAAGCTCTGTGGATTCTTAATAAAGTTGTTGATTGCTTCTACTTGATAGTCACGCAGAATGATATCTTCGCCTTCTGCTGGATGTCCTGCCGGCCACACAACACCTTGATCCTTCCAGTAATTCTCTGTTACTTCTGGAAAGTTGAATTGTACCGGATGACGTCTGTCATCAATGTCGACTATCTGTACCTTGTTTTTAGTGAGTACTTCTACAATAGTATCAAGGTGATTGACGTAGCCAGTGCCACCGATGCCAAAGAATGCAACCTTGCCGTCCCAACGTCCTAGTTTATACTGAGGCATATATTTTGCATAAGGCACTTCAAATTTAAGAGCATTTGCCAGTTTGCGGCGTACATCTACATCAAGACCTTCGATCTTAATGTTAACTTCGTCTTCGATAATTAGTTTACAACTAGCCATAGTATTGTGAATATCTCCGCATTGGGCTTAACTCTTCTTCTCTATAAACGACTAAATCACATCTTGTACCAATATATGAATTAAGACTTCTATCAATTCTGCTGTTAAAAGAAAACGCAGTAATAGGAGACCAGTCAGTTTTTAATAAAACTTTTGGAAGCTTATTTTTACTAGTATATACTATCTTTGTATATTTGTCAACCCAGTTATTAAGTTTTCGATCCTTAATTAGTTGATTAAACCCTGACATTGAATTTTCTGTTCTAAACAAGACACTTTGACATTCGGACGGCATTATGTCTCTATAGTATGTTACAAACTTGTGTAGTTGTTCTTCGCAGTTGTGTTCGTCAAGTATAACTATCATTGGAAATCTATCAAGATTCCAAAGACTATTCAGTGTATCGTCTAACGAATATCTACTCGGCTTAGCTAGAAAATCGATATTAGTTCTATATGCAATTTTCTCTGTTAAATTGTTAGGTTCTCTAGTATCAAATACGTTAAATCCGTATCGATGCTTTCTGTCGATAAATTTTATAAGATTATCTTGATCAACTTCCCCTAGCTCACTTTTAATTACTTCACTGAGACTAGTGTTAATATTAATAAGTTTGTTATCTTTTATTCCGCTAAGATAATCATATCTGTTTTCTTGAATAGACTTTGCCTTAGAATATACTTCTTTAATTTCTTCATCAATAATAAATTCTTTATTTACAAATCTATCAAGCAACTTTACAATATTAGATTCAGTAAATGAAAAATAATGACTATGAGATCCTTTTTTATGAAAATAGTTTTCAGAAGATGCAATTTCGTTTATAAGCACAATGTCTGATTTCTTAAAAGGAAACCTAATCTTAATAAATTTTCCTTTGTCATTTGATTCATAAACTATATCATTTGGGTAATCTACTATCTTAATATACTTACTACGATCAATATGACGCAGGGGCTGACGTAGAGTATCGACTGCTCTGTCAAAGTCGTAATCTAATGCTGTAAACTGATTACGATATGTTTGCAACTTTTCTTTCATAAGTGCGTACTGTCTATCAGTTAGTGCAGTACCCTTAAACACTTGTCTAGCAATACTATGCATAATGTTTGCATCGCTAGAGTTAATCTGCATTTTAGATTGTCCTTGCAGTCCTGCAAGAATTTCAAGAAGATCTTCAACGGTATTAGCTACATTTTTCATACACTTAGTATAGCTTAGATAAGCTTAGATGTCAATCGTTTTAGTGGAATGCCTTGTGCTATTTCGTCTAGGGTATATTCAGTGTATGCGTAGTTGTTGAGCCATTCTGTTCTGTCTGGCATTAGAGGATTTTCTATCTGAGATAAGTCTGTATTAGCTACAGGATAAGCAAGACTGCTAGGACCAACAAAAGAGGGAACACCGTCAATAATACTATGTATCCCAGGATTGCTGCTCCAGCTAATAGTAGCATGTATATCATTAAAGCCCATATCAAAATCATCATAACTGCTATCTATCTTTACTGGTTCATGTCTGTATACGTATTTAAGACCGCGCTCTATGTGAGGAAGTCTACATCGTGGATGCGGACGGAATATGATAGGACGGTCTGTGTGCTTGCGTAGTTCGTCGTATGTATTCAAAAACCAGTTGCTCATTCGTGGCATATTCTGCCATTGTAGACTTTTATCATGCTGTCCGCATATTAGAATATACTCGCCTTTTGTACGCCACGGCTTTACTTTAAGTTTAAGTAAATCACTACGGCTGTTATCGTGCCCCATATTAGGACCAAAGTAAGCATCTCTATTAATGCCATTTACGCCCACCTTCCAAGTTGTTCCTCTTTTGATTCCGCCAACTTCGAGTACAATAACTGGTTTTCCTCGAACACGGCAATTATCCCACACACTACGATTGTTAGCCATTCTACCGTGAAATAAAACACTCCAAATAACATGAACATCGGCATCATCAATACTATCACTATCGATAATACTACCGCCATTGTTAGTAATACTATTGCCAAAGGCGTCAAAAACAGGATTCGAATTAAGCGCACCGTATTCTCTCCATAACTTAAATCGTTTGCCAGTAAGGTTCATTTCTATGTCCCATTAGGTCTTTTCGTTTACTACTACCATCAAACTTGCGGCCACCTTTCATGTGATCCATCCAACGGCCTAATTTTGAATTAATTAGTGGGTGGCCGCCGCCGCCTGTTTTAGCAGTTTTAAGATAAATCTCAGCACTATAATCTAATACATTAGGATGTCGAAACTTTAAATCATTTAATATTTTACCAAATACAAACGAGTCATGCCATTCTTCTAGTGTAAAGATTCCGTTGTCAGCATCTTCATACATACGTTCAAATTCTTTAAGAAAGTCTTGACATACTCCGTCTTTTAGATTCATACCATAGAATCCGCACTCTGGCCATGTTTGTGATCCTTTGCCACGTCCGACATATGTAACCCAACTAGTGTCTGGAAGTAACTCAGCAAAGTCTTCATATGTCCAATCGCTATGAATAAAGCTGTCGGCATCCATCCATACACACCAGTCTTTTGATCTTTCTACAGCATCAAATACAGCATAGACTTTGTTAGCAAATCTCACTGCGTCCCATTTAAATTCTTTGTGCCAGTCTCGTGGTCTACGTGCTTTAATATCATCAGGCGGAATACCATTTGCTTTTGGATCATCTTTCCAGCGTTGCTTAAATGCTACAAGTTTAGGTAATGTTTTTACAGCATCTAAAACTTCAATGCGACTAGGATCTGGATTTTCTGGTTTACATTCTTCCGCATATACTATCAATTTGATACGTTTGTCAACATGTTTAGCAAAGCTATCTAAAAAATTCTTTCCGTAAACATTGTAATGTTTGTTATGAAAGGTTGTTACTACCGTTATATGTTTATTCATTTGTAAGCCCATTTCCTTAAATGCTTCCAAGCAGATCCGTCTTTGAGTTCATCTAAACTCCAATGCATCTGTGCCATTTTGTGTATCCAACTTTCTCTGTCAAATTGCTGAGGATTTTCTAAATTTTTAAGATCAGTATTTGCTACATCTTTAGCTTGACTCCTATCAGCATCGAGAACAAAGATAGGTATGCCTTCTATAGCTGCAACAACTGCTGGACTGCTATTATAATTAACTACAGCATGTGCTGATTTTAAATCTCTAAATAGTGTGTCTGAATTACTAATTACAACGCCTTTTAATCTATACCTAGCAAGTGCTCTTTTGTGCATTAACTGATTTTTATCGCCTGGATGAAATCTTACTAATATAGGTTTATCAGTATGTTTTTTTATCTGCTGTATAGTTTTTATAAGCCACGGTAGCAACGGCTGTCCATCCATGCTCCAGCCGCCGTCTCTCTGGCAACATACTAAAATATGTTTTCCTTGTTTTCTATCAGACTTTAGTTCTATGCCAATTCGTTTACTAATTAATTCCCAACGTGCAGGATCAGCATATTGATTACAATATTCTCCAGTTGTTGGAAATATACCATCATAACTATATCTCAAAAACTTTTGCGAGTTGCCGTGATCGTAAGATAAAAACAGATTACTATCTACAATAATACTACGCTTACCTGTATTTTGTTGATGCTCAAAAACTTGTCTACGTAAGTTTAAATGAGGTGAATTTTTACTTCCAGGATGTACGTACCCTTGTACAACTGCAACGTCTGCGTCAACTGGAGTATAGTCTGTTACAATAGTACCTTCGTCGCCAGCACGCCATACTCCTTCGATAAAGTTAGTAATAATTGCAGGCTTTTCGGGATTAGTATTACCAGGTGGTATTCCCATAAGATATGATGCTACTTTTATTGTCATACTTGTGTTTCCTGCAATATACGCCAAGCAGTGCCGTCTTCCATCTCTGCTTGTGTAAATTGCGAATACGATAAGTGTGTTAGAAATGCATACATCTCATCTTCTGTGGGTATTCTAGGAGTTTCTAGATTTGCTAGATCGGTTTCGCAGATTAATTGTGCGGCGTTTGGTCCTAGTGTAATAGCAGGCTTGCCTTCCATTAGTGCTTCCGTTGCTGCAATACTATTATATGTGATCAAACAATGAACATCGTCTTGCAGAGCGTCTTGTATTGTTTTAGTACTAATACGCTCGCTGCGAATAGGCTTCATTCTAATTTCGATAGGGCGATCAGTAAGCGTCTTTAGTTGTGCTACTAGCTTATCAGTCCATTCTTGTGCAGTACCTTGATTAAACATATTCATTACTTTGTCGCTTGGGGGGCACACCATAATCTTACTACCAGGTGTAAACGGTTTATAAATTTCTTTCCATGAGTCGGCTTTTAATTGTAATAGCAGTCTGTTGTCATCTTGTTTAATCATTTCGTTCATATTTTGCAATGCATTATATGTTATACGATGCCAAGTTTTATGTTTAGAGTTACCAAAATATCCTGTGTCTACAGCATAAAAAGATCTACCAGTTTTCCAACACTGCTTGATTGCTTTTTGACTGCCGCCGCCGAGGCCTCTAATTACAAGAATACTATCTGTATTTTCTTCATCGGCCCACGTTGACGTTGTACCATTAACTCCTTCGATAAAACTTTTTAAGTAAGGATCATAGTCGTGGCCTTTTCTTGCATAGTTTGTTCCGCTAGTATCTATAGCTGCTACTTTACCCATTCATCATTTCCTGTAGTTCGTCTTTCCATAGTTGATGGAATTCGCAGTCCCTGTAGTTTTCAAACCACGGGCCGCCTTCTGTATAGTGTATTAGATTAGGTTTTTCTAGATCTTCGTACACGCCTACTAAGTAGTTCCATGTATGATCTAACTCACCAATCTCTTCGTCTTTAAGCCAACTGAAACGATGCAAGTATGCTCCGGTAATTTCTGGGTCATTTACTAATTCTTTTGTAACTGCTCGATTACTAGGATGTGCGCAGTTAATTAACATAACACTACTCCAGTTTTTTCTCGGATATACGGTTTGTTGCTGTCCATCCATTTTAACTCCTTCTCTCGGAGTATAATCATGTTGCACACACATTACTGCATATTTGTCATCTGCCTGATCAAATAGTTCCTTAATATCAGTTGTAAGGATCATATCGCAATCCATGAACAAAGCCCAGCCTTTGTAATTTGTTAATTCAGGAATAAGAAAACGTGTAAACGTAAACTCTGTACTTGCAAGTTTATCTATATCTCTCCAATACAGATTAGATACTCTTAAATCATTTTGTTTTAAAGGCATAACTTCTGCGTCCGGCTGTTTACTTACAATACTATGTTTGCACACTTGATATGCAATATCTTCTCTACTATCCCATCCTACGAATACTTTCATTAGTCTCTTCTTTCTATATCTTCTTCTATACACTCACTGCCCCATTGTACCTCGAGGATGTGTGCATTTTCTTTTCCCGGATTACTAGGCTTGTGCCAGACTTGTGTGCCGATTTTATATGTAACAGACTCGGGCGTTAGTGTTACCGAATGTTTATTTGAATTCCATTCTGTCGTGATATCTACTACACCTTCGAGTATGGTCCAATCTTCCGAACGTTTGAAGTGTCGCTGATCGCTTAGACTCTTGCCGGGGTAGATTACAAGTTCTTTTACTTTGTAACCTTTCTCGGGCTTATGATCTAATACACGCCAATAACCCCAATCACGTTCTGTCTTTTGTGTCTTCCACTCGTCAAGTATCCAACTACTCGAATTGGCTTTGTTTGCGCCGCCTACTCCAAACACAAACTCTACACTGGGATAATTGCCATAAGTTTCATATTCAGGTGTAGTTGTATTGGTTCTGTCGCCGCCATTGGCAAATACTACATTATCTATTGTAGTTGCTAGTATGTGTCCGATTGCATTGCGAGCTGTGTCGTCTTCGTCATTAAATCCGATAACATCGTCAACACATGCTAGTTCTTTAATAATAGCAGCCCGTTCTTCAAATGGCATGAACGGGCGGCCCTTTTTGCGTGTAAGCCATGCATCAGAATTAACACCGACTACTAATTTGTCGCCTAATTCTCGTGCTGCTTTGAAATAGGCAATGTGTCCTGAATGCAGAGGATCAAAGCCACCTGTAACTAATACTACCTTGCTCATGTAGATATTTATATATGCTATTCAGTATGAATTAAATTTATGGTAGCTTAAGATTGTTGTTACAGGATTATCAATTTTATATTTTCTTGATTTAAATTCTTTTCTCATTTGAGATTTTACATCTTTTCTATAAGGAGACCCGTCACCAGTTAATTGTGTCTTGGTTAGCGATCCTCTAACTCTTCTATAAAGATATATTGGCAAATCTGTTTCTATTTTTTTTGTTAAATTTAATTTTGTTGCACGGCGTGTAAAAAAGCCATCACATGCTACCCTGTAGTGACTATACCCTCCTAGCAAATTTAAGGCATGTAAAGTAAAAAATATAGAGCCGTCGGCAATTTTTGGACTAGATTTTTGAGTTAAATTTTCGTCGCATTCGATTTGATAAGGTTGTACAACCTCAGAGTTTTCTAAATGTTTAATGCCATTCGCTAAAAAATTTTCACAGGGCACATCGTCAGAATCAAATCGTAAAAACGCATCTACATTATGACTTGCTGCTTCTTTTATAAGAGAGTTTGTAAGAATATATGTCCCTACATTTTCTGAAGCAGAATAATATGAAATATTTTTCTCTTTTAATAAATTTGCAGTATCAACACAAGCATCGACACCAATAAAGTATTTTATATTCCAGTCAGTTGGAATTTGTTGTTCCTTAAAGGAATTTAATGTTTCTAATATATATTGTTCAGCCTTATAAGCTGTAATCATTACTGCAAGTGTTTTCATTTTACTTCCGAAAAAAATCTGTAAACATCTCTAGCTATATCAGTGCGTGAGCCTTTCTTGTTTACATTTCTGTGTAATTGTACTTTGTGTGTTGGCAATTCTGTAAATTCATCTGAAACAAATTTAAATTCATCTTGATTGGTTATTTTTGATATAGCTCTTGACATAAAAATATCTTCACCATTAAACACTTGTTGATAGTCTTTCCAATAAATTTTAGCATACTTTATTACGTCTGGAAGCAGCCAGCTATCGACTAGTGTTCCGCCTGTTAAAATTAGTGGCGCAGTTTGTTGTCCTTCGATTGGAGGACGATCTCGGTATTTGTTATTATGAAACCATCTAGGCCAACATCCAGTAATTGGCTGTTTCATATCTAACATTTTTTTCATAGTGCTTTCTTTGTACACAAAATCGTCGTCTTGCATAAAAACATATCTGTTTTTACAATTCAATGCCCACGTATATCTTGCAAGTAATCCAAAGCTTGGCCAAGCACCGTATGTATACGGTCCAGGCATATGCACAAACTTAAATTTAGATGTAGGCTTGGCTAACGCAACTTCAGTTCCTGTTATTACCAATACTTCGTCTACAATATCATAATGCTCATATGCCTCGTATATTGCATCTAGATTAGCAGCTCTGTCGGGGTGTAGTGTAAAGCTAACTGAGATCATTTTTATGTTTTCCTAAATATATAAAAATCACTAAAGGATGTGGTCTTTTCGTAATCGCTGTTGTATGGATATAAATTTTTTATAATTTTTATACATTCAAAATTTGAAGGAATGTCGTTGACAAACTTTCTGTGTCTTACATGTGAAGATTTTGATGTTATAGTTTCATCATTAGACGAATATATAATTACAAATTTTTTTGACGATGTAAATAAATTTTGTATATAATTATTATAAGTATCATCTTCAATTAAATGATATAATACATCTAATGACAAGCTTAACTCATACATTTGATTGTTATATTCGTCAATATGATAAAAGTTTTTAGTTCTATCGTCTTTGAAAATTTCTTTGCATATGGATATAGATTTAGTAGAAATGTCATACCCAACATAGCTAGGATAATTTGCCAATGATAACTGATTTCCATCACCGCAACCAAATTCTATAACTGATTCAATATTATTTTCTATTACAAAATTATTTAATATCTCTGATTTAAATTTAGCAAGATTTCCGTAAGAACCTGCTCCAGAATTTCCGTTAGAATTATATCTATCGTTCCAATATTGTTTAGAATTTTTAAATTTCATACAACTATTTATATACGTACTTTACAGCTAAATATTTTTATGTTTATTTCTCACAAATACAAATTTATTTTTATAAAAACAAGAAAAACAGCCGGATCAAGTATTGAAAAATTCTTTTTAGATTTACATAAAACATCAGATGATTTTGTATTCGGGGGCATGCCTCCAGAAAATTTAAAGCCAATAAATATAAAATCAAAAAAAGATTGTGAACATATTAGTTGGAAGTGGATTAACAAAAATTACTCTAAAGAATGGAAAGAGTATTACAAGTTTACTATCGAAAGAAATTCTTGGGATAAAGTCATTAGTACATATTATTGGCAGTTAAAAAACGGACCATGGAAAATTAAATCATTTGACGAATATATAAAGACTCAAGGAAAATTATTTAACAGAGGGTGTTGGAATTTGTATACTGCTCAAAATAGATTGTTAGTAGACAATGTTATGCAGTATCATACACTGAGCAAAGACTTTTACAAAATCACAACCAAATTAAATATTCCATATAATAACGAAATTGAAAATATACGTTTTAAATCTAGTGTGAGACCCGATATTAATTATAAAAATATGTATGACGATCAAACAAAAGAAATTGTTAAAAATTCGTTTATTCAGCCTATAAATTGTTTTGATTATACATTTTAAAGTGTTGCGTCTTCCATGCCTGCTACTCTGAGCTTAACAACGTTTGTGATCTGCCATTGCTTTTGATCAAGTGCTTTGAGTACACCTAACCATTTGTTGCGCATAAGAGCAAACTCATTAATAATCTTTTCATAGTCAACAACGTCTGCTTCACCGTCAACGTATTTTTCAACATCACGGCTAGATAGCGCACGTTGATAGTTTTCGAGATATTTCTTAAAGTACGAGCTGCGCAACCTACGCAGCTCGATGTTTAAGTAGTTTAGAATTGCTTCAATTTCTTGCAGCTGGTTAAAACGATATTCAACAATGCCTGGCATTTCTGCTGCGGCACGTTCAACATTGCCATGTAACTTGCACTCTTGCCGAGCTTTCAATAACTCGTCCTCATAGTGTGCTACAGCATCAGGAATCTTACTAATATCTCGAGATACTGTACTATACCATCCCATTATTCATCCCATTCGTCATCGTCGTCTACAAATGCATCAGCATCAATTTCTAGATAGTACCCTATAGCATTATCTAAGTCAGAGTCAGTTCCTAAAATTTCTTTAAACGACTCGTCACTAACACCGTAATCAGCAAGCATGTCTACATATTTTTCTGCAACAACATCTATTTGTTTTTTGTCGCAATAACCTTTAAATAATGCCCAAATATCAGCAATTTGTTCTTCATTCATTTTCGGTAGTTTCCTCGATTAAGTTATCCTCGGTATTTACCAATTCGGCATCAAGTTCAGCTAATTCTGCTTCTCTTTCTAAACGTGCAGCTTCCGCTTCTTGTTCAGCAATTTGTGCTTCTTTAGCTGGCAAGTCTGCCATAACTTTATCGAGTAGATCACCAGTCCAACGCTTGCGGAACTCGAGGATCTCTTCACCGTCACTCATAATGTACTTGTAGCGATTACCTTGCTTTTCCAGCAAGCCTTTTGCATCCATTAGATCAAACATGCCTGAATAAGGATCCATGCCTGTTTCATATGGAATCTCAACTTGTACACTTTCAAACGGTTTAGCATAACGTGTTTTCATAACTTTACATGCTGCACGAATACCATGTACTTGTGATGTTTTGTTGCCGTCTGCGTCTACTTTTAGTTTAAGTTTCTTCATAGCAACAACCATTGAACTTGCATACACAAAGCCCGAACCGCCTGAGATCTTGTCATCTGGATCAAACATATCTTGCGATGCATACGTGTGGTTAGTAACGCACATGCCTACGTTGTAACTACCAAACATGTTAACACAATTGGTTACAAGTGCTTTCAGTGCTTTGGCCTTACGACCCATGTCACCTTTCATGTCACCTGCTTCGAACTGCTTTAGTTCTGTAGGCGACATAAGCATACCTAATGAGTCAACTACAAACAATACTTTTGGACGCTCTTCTTCGTTCATGCTTTTATAGTCGTCCATAAACGTACTAACCGTTTTAGCAACGTCATCAATCATTGCCATATTGAGTTTAAGTAGTTTACTTTCATCTGTATCTACATTAAGTGCTTGTAGCCATGTTTCATCAAGTGCGTTCTCTGAGTCAATAAGCACAACAAAGATACCTTGCTCTTGTGCATAACGTACAATGTTACCTGATACAATATATGATTTGCCTGCGCCTGATTCGCCTGCAAACACTGACACTTTGCCTAATGGAATACCTTTGTTAAAATCGCCACTTAGCAAATAGTTAAGTGCAAAGTTACCTGTGCTAATCCAGTCAGTTGGATCATGGAAACCTGCACTCATACCCGTAATAGATTTTGTTAACGAATTACGGAACTTCGTTGGATCGAATGTTTTACTAGCCATTAAATTCTCCTAAAAAAGCTGGGCAAGTATATAGGGTTGCTCTTGTAAAAAGCAACCCTTTTAGCTTGCTTTTATTATCCTTGACGAGCGCGGATCATTGCAAGAATGTCCTGTGCGCCACCGCCTGCTGGTGCTTCTTCAGCTGCCGGAGTTGCAGTTTCTGTTGCTGCTTCCTCTGTGCTCTTAAAAGGAACATCATCTGCAGGTGCTGCTGGTGTAGATGCAGGTGCGCTTTGACTGACAGCAGTTGCTTGTGGGCTTGCTGCTACTTGCGGATCACCTGTACGTGCAGCCATACCTGCTGGACGGAAGTATTGGCTCCAGCGATCTGCATCATACGGTTCACCGTCTACTGAAGCTTCAAACATTTCCTGCATAACTTTTACAGCAGTTTCGTCTGGCTTTTTAGGAAGGAAGTCTGATAAATTAAACAATCCATGTTCGTTTACTGCTGCCATTTCTGCATCAGTTAGTGGACGTTCACGACGTGCCCAATTACTAGTACCATAGTCAGCATAGCCACCTTTTGAACCTTTGTTAAGACGGAAGTCTACGCCTGCTGTGTAATCTGTTGGCATTTCTTCCATGTCTGGATCCATAAGACTTGCTTTAATAATTTGGAAGATTTGAGGACCAATAATAAAACGACGAATCGGATTATCTGGAACTTGATCATCAGTTAAAGGATTGTCAGTTACAAAGCCTTGGAAGATATAACTACGTTTTTTCCAGTACTTACGACCCATATCTTCAAGACTTGGGTCTTTAAACCAACCACGTACTTCATTTAGAATGTTACATGACTCGCCATACATTTCCATACATGGAACTTGTACCTGTACTGGACGTGAGCCAGTCTCGCCTTTAACTCCACTAAACGGAAGTTTGATCATCAAACGTTCTGCCCAGAAGTATGTGTTATCTGGATTACCATCAGGGAGGAAACGAAAGGTTGCTGTTGAACCTTCTGCAATATTCCAAAATGGGTAAATTGGGTTTGGACCACTTGGTCCGCTTGATGCACCTGATGAACGTGCTTCTTGTTCTTTGAGCTTTGCTCGGATTTCTGCTAATGATGCCATAGTTATGCCTCCTAATTTTATGCCTATGTGCCTTTGATAGCGTTTTGCTATCTGTGCCTAATTATGTAGCACACTTATAATACTACACGAAGTTATTTATCTTGTCAACTAATTTTTTTAAGTTTTTTGGTATTGAAAGTTTGCATAATGTTCATTCGAGCTATAGCTGTCTCCGAAGATCCAAACTTTTTGCATTATCTCAAGCCAGCCAGTTCTCTCATACGATCGTGTTCAGCAGGATCAGACATTATTGGCTGCGATTGCTGATATGCTTCAAATGTCTGATTAACTGATTCGATAAATGCCTTAGCAGGTTCTATGAACTGCTCGCCGTAATCTTTCTCTACCATGGTAAGTACAGCAGTTTCGCCTTTTGGAAACTCGCCTGTTTCTCTGTCGTAGTATGAAAGTATAAACTCGCCTAGTGGTGTCTTAGCTTCTTTTTCTAGTGTGATTTCGTCACCGTCTGGACCTTTGACTTTGTCGCCTTTTTTCTTACCATCCATTTTGGCTTTGCGTACAGCATGTGCAAATGCATTGCCTTCGTCTGCATCTTGCTCATCTTCAAAGGAAATGCCTTCAACTTTTTTACAGCTACCTTTTTCGCCTGCTTTTTTTCCTGGTACTTTACGATAGCCTTTCCAACACTTGTCATATATCTTGCTGTTTCCGTGACGTTCGCCTTCTTCTACATCAGACTCATTTTTCTTTTTCTTTCTCATCGAAGAACATGCTTCTTCAATTTCTTCTTCAGTCATGCCTAGTGTAGTCCAGCTTTGATTGCCGCACTCTTCACATACGTCTTCTGAGAACTGACCCATCGATGCTTCGAATGCTGCTTCTAGTTCAATTTCTTCTTTTGTTTTCTTTTCAGCCTTGCTGTACTTGTCTTTTAGTCTGCCTAGTTCTTCTTGACTAGCGCCGTCACGTCCTGCTTGTGCTGCCTTTTTCATATATTCTTTACCGTGCTTCTTAACACCTGTGTAATATTGTAAGCCTGATTCGTCTACTAAGTCGTCTGGACCTAGTTCTTTAGCCTTCGTGCCTTCTTTTACTAGGTTGTAAATGTACGGAAATACATCTGCTAGTTCTTCGTTAAATTGTTTGATAGTTAATTCGTCAATCCAATTTTCAGCAACATCACTAGGAACATCTTCTAGAACTGGGGTTTCAAATGCTTCAAATGTCTCTTTGTAGAATGCTGGTTTTTGTAGTGACTCGATTGTTTTCTTTACTGTGGAAATACGCTCCTTAACAATGTCCATATAACCACTTAGACTTTCTGCCATTACAGCACTACGGCCCATGTAGTTCTTAAACTTGCGTAGCTTACCCATTTCTTCCGATAGGCCTACAATATGTTTACCGAAGTCATCGTATGCTGTACCACCTTCTGCTACGTGACGAGCCATTGCTCTTGCGCCACTTAGGTGTTTGTAAGGATAACGGAATCTTTCGCCTTCAGGTGATTCGATATAAATCTTACCGATTTTTTGTGTGCGTCCTGTAGCAGTTTCTTGATTAATACTTTCTGTATGCTTAATCATTATACGTGCTTCGCCTACATTTTGGTAGCTAATACGGCTTGTTCCATATAACTTTGATTCGTTCATTGTTTCATCCCCAGTACGAGTTGCTAAAAATTTGTAATCTCTTTTGTTTAAATTTGACTTGTTTACGTCTCTTACACTAAATTCTAACATACGTTTTTTACTAAAAATACGTAGTTCTTTTAAGAAGTTGTACCATTCATCTTGTGTCATTTCGTCTTGACCTTCAATAAAGTCTTTTGAATATATCACTGTTAGACCATCATCTTCAGAAATACTTACACTTACTTTACCTAAGCCATTATAATCAAAATCAAAGAAGCGAGCATCTAGTGGCTCATTAGTAACTGTGCCACTATCGTCACCTATAGTAACTTCAGAAAATCTGCCTCTAATCTTATTAAAGAGATCTTCGCCTATCTTGTCAAAATCTATCATATTGTATTTATCAATAGTTCGTGCTTATAAAGATAGGCATTGGTGCTTCGTAATCTTCAAAATCTTCTGTTTGATTAAAAGTATTATACACTCTTGGATCCCAATCTTTAAGAACGTCCATCATCCTTATTGCTAATAGTGTTGCGCTAACCAAATCATCTGACATTCCTGATTTTGCCTGATAGCTTGTATTAGTTGCTACAAAACCCTTTAGTTCTGATACTAAAGGTTTTGATCGAATCATCATTTTATTATTTTCGATCATAGTTTTTAATCTACTACAGGCTGTAATCTTAGTACCATGAGTAGTGTTAAATCCTTTGCGGAATTTGCGTACATGTCCTTTGCGCATAGGTTCACTCACAAACAAGCCCGGTATGTTTTCTTCCCCAAAATCGTTTATAACAATTAGTGCTGCTTCTCCAATGCCATTGTTTTCTACACTCCAATAAACGCCGTTTGGATTCTTAATTTCTTGTGCTATATAATTGCAAATATCAGCAAGCACACGAACCTGTCCCGGTATAGCAGTTTGATTGTGTTGCCATTCTGCTACTTGTTCATAGCTAGGAAGTTCAAACACTTGTATAGCAGCATTGTCTCCACCTGTGCCCATACTAGGATCTAGTGCTACACAATAAGTGTATTGACTAGTTGGCTTTTTATACCAGCGTGTTTGACCCATGTTAAGTATAGGCGTTTCTCCGTCCATAGTCGATAGTTTTAAACTATTAATTAGTGTTTCGTCAAAAACTAGGAATTCACAACCGTATTCACGACGGAATTTTTCTTCGCCGATACGTCCAATTTCTTCCTCTTTCCATTTTTCGTCACGATCTGGATGTTCGTCCCATTGTGCAACAAAACTATGGAAACCGTTTGAACCTAGTTCTTGTTCGTTGCCATGTGCATCAAACTTTTCTTCTGCTTGTTTCCAAATAGTCGCAAATGTATCTTCGTCTGAGTTAGGTGTTGATGTAATAATAGCACGACCACCTGTTGCTAGAGTAGGTGATATCGAAGTCCAAAATTCTTCAGCAATGTTAGGTTGCACAAATGCAAATTCGTCACAATATAGTAGCGAAATCGACATACCACGTCCTGTGTTGCCTGTTGTTGTTTGTGCTACAATGCGTGATCCGTTTTCAAATTCAATCGATTGTTTGTTGTAACTGGTAACACCTGCTCTAATATGATCTGGACATGTTTCATACACAAAACGTATACGTGACATAATCTCTTGCGCACCTGTGTATTTGTGTGCTGCTACAAGAATAGTTTGATCTGGATTAAACATCGCATACCATGCTAGGTAGATACTTGCACATGTAGTTTTACCTGTTTGTCTAGGCATCATGTTAATATTAAAGCGATAGTTATGATAACTATGCATTAATCGTAGCTGATACTCATAAGGATCAAATAACAATTTACCTTTTACAGGGTGTTGGATAAAAGCAAACTTACGAGCAAAGTACAAGTACCCTTCGTCAGGATCCATGCATTGCATAAGGTCGTTAATTTGCTCTTCTGTATATGTTTCTTGTTTATTCGCCTTTTTAATTAAGACGCCGTCTAATGATGCTGCCATATCAATATTTACCCAAAAAAATAGCACCCGAAGGTGCTATTTGATATAATTTCACTGTAGATTATTGCATACGTTTCTTGGCTCTATTCATGCCTTTAGTTCTTTTAGCATTTCTTTTCTGCAACTCTTGGTTTGCTTTCCAGTCGTTAGTTGAACCGTCTCTTTTGAGAATATCATCAGTGTTGTCACGGTCAACTTTTGCATTTTTAGTATAACGCTTTGCCATGTCGCTCGAGATTTCGTCAAGCGCTGATTCGTTTTTCTTTTTAAACTGCGCAGGCACTTCACCTTTTTTAGGTTTACTACCTTTGTCTTTAAGTGCCTTCTTCATTGGCTCTTTTTTATCGCCGTCTTTGTCAACATCTAAAAAGTCTGGCTTAGATTTCTTTTCGCTTAGTGCTGCCATTAGCTGTGCTTTAATAGCTTCTACAGCCATTGCATTGTCGCCATCTTGTGCAGCAGCATATGCTTTCTTCTCACGGTTAAGACCACCGCTTAGATCTTTGGTCATGTACTTGTGATCTTGATACTCTGCATCTGGCTCATTATCGTAACCTTCATCAGTGTCAATTTCGTCTTCTACAGGCTCCATTTCTTCGTTTGGATCTTCCATGCCTGGTTCGTCCATAATACCTGACAAGCGTTCCATGTCCATGCGTGGCGAAAGTGTTTTAGCACTTACAGGTTCTGCTGCGCCCATGCCTGCGTTTTTCATCATGTTGATAAGATCGTCAACGTGTTCTTTGCCGCTAGCATTTAAATTAACACTCATTGTCACTGGATTGCCTTTGTCCATTTCCGGTGCTGGCATTGCAGCAGGCATCTCTGTCATACCACATTCTTCAATGTGATCCATTGATTCGATTAATTTCTTCATATTCATAATTTCAGCCTCCTACAACTGCTTTAGTATTTTCTGCATCACCAATATCAGATGATTCTCCAACTGGAGCACCTTCTGCACCGCTGTGTTTGTTTTCCTTGCGAGCAGTTTCTAATTCTTTTAATAAATCCATAACACGATTACCGCCAACTGATTCTTGAGCACTTTCGCCGCCCATATCTTCAGTAGTTAACATTGCTTCATAAGGTGCATCGTCTTTGGTTTCTTGATATTCTTCTCTTGGATCATTTGCATTACGCACAATAATGTGTGCTTGATCAATGCCACAGCATTTACCCAAATACTCTTGTAATACTTGCGGAGTAGTAGGATATTCAACAACAGCTTCAAAATATGTAACTTCCATATTTTGTAATTGTGGAAAGTCTAGCGGGCGTTCTTGAATTGGAGTTTTCTTACCTGATGACATATTAGAAACATTAAACTTTTTAAGCGATGTTTCCATTGAGTCTTCAAAGCCTTCTGGTAAAGGCCCGGCGACTCCAATTTTAAATTCATAAGTCTTTTTAGACTCTGTTAGTATATCTTTAAATGATCTCATTGCGCATTGATCCTGTTCTATATATATTATTTATCTTTATCTAGCCCTTTTAAGCGCTCTAATAGACTATTACGATCTGTAATGATAGCACCTTCGCCGTTGACTATATTTCCATCGCCGGTGCCTGCATTATCTTTATCCATCTTTTCTTTTTTAAGTTGTAATTCAACCATTTTTAATTTTTTATCTAGTTTAGCAACTTTAGCATCTAAACTTGTTTTTAACATGCCGCCTGCTACTTCCATAATTCTTCCGGCATATCGACTTTCAACATTCATACCTAAATCCATTAGATCATCGTATGCTGTCATTGCTTTATCAGCAACTTCGTTAAGTTCTTTGTCGGCCATTTCTCCCAAGCCTTTAACGGCAGGAAGTGCAGAACTTATTTTATCAAATTCTGCAATATCGCGAAATGTCTGATCGCGTTCGATTTCATGTTTGTTTTGTTCAACTTCTTGCGCTTCAGCTTCTTCAACAATTTCTTTTGAATCCGGAAGATTAAGAAGGTCTTCTAATTTTTTTGTCATGGGTCCAATCCATTATATGCTACTATTATTTATCTTCTTCTTCCAGTATGGAAAATGTCTTCTTCAGTAACAATTCTAAAATAGATCTTTTTTTGTTTGCACCATGCTCTAGCTGCTTCCCATTTGGCTTGATTAACGACATAATGTGCTTGGTTATGTTTACTACGTCCAAGTCTTTCTTTTCGTGCTTGATTACTAGGCTTAACTTCAATAAGCTCTACTCGTTGCTTTCCGCCTTTGTCTGCGTAAACAATGAAAAAGTCAGGCACATAGATAGTTTGTTTTCCTGTAAGAGGATTACGATAGGGTATACGTATTGCTTCACTTGCCCATTGGCTAACACTAGGATGCTCATCACAGAACTTCATAAAAGTAAATTCCCAACCACTGCGATATGTAGGAGTTTTTGTACCTACATATTTTTCAGGATGTTTGAGATTAAATTTACCCTGTGCAAATCGTCCCATTATACAATAATATTTCTCTGTTCTACTAGAAGTGTTTGTGTAGCAGTTCTGTATCCAATTTTGCTACTTTTACCTCTATTATAGTTAAGTATCTGCGCAACAATATTACTAAGTTGAACGTCATTGACGCCTTTTAGTGTATCGATTAATTGAAATACGGTAATTTGATCTACTTCTGCTTGTTGTAGTAGTACACTTGCAGTATTAATAGCTGCAATTCTATCAAAGCCACGTTTTAAAAAATAACCTATTACTGCATCAACTTCACTGGCATTGTAACTGATTTCTCTATTATAGAAATTATCAAAAAATCTTGCAGTAAGTTCTTTAGTGGTTAAATTTGATAGATCTGATGTTGTTGTTTCTGACATATTATTTTTCCATTATTTGTTTGCAGCAATAGCATTACTAGCAAACTGAGCTAGTTTTTGATTTCCAGAGGTTGCTTGATTTATAGCATCATCCATTATAGCCCTGCGCTGAAAGGCATCAAGTTGTCTATAATCTAAATAGCTGTTGACGCCGTCTTCGTCAACAACAATAGTTCCACTGTTAATCGCTTGTGCAATAAATGCTGTTCTTGCTGCTTGATTATCACTTAGTCCACTGGCAATAGCTGCACTTGATAATAGCGGAGCATCTGCGCCACTTGGAGGAACAACCGAACTACTACTGGATGTTGAAGGTATTTCTGTTCCTGGTAAAGCAGGATTTGGTGAAGGCTGTTGCGGCGAAAAAATACCAGCTGTGCCTGGTGTATTAAAATTTTGATTTGTGTTATTTTCTGTAGTTGTTACACTTGGAGATGCTGTTTTTAATGACGGCGCGGATGCTCCGCCTGCACTACTAACTATATCATGTGTAGTTGTATCATAACCAGTTACAGGATCTGTAAAGTTTGTAGGTTCGCTGTTTGCTCCTACATCGCCGTTGCCATAAAACACCGCTTCATATGCAAATGTTATTGTATGTTCTACCATGCCTGCGCCTTCGGCATATGCTACATCGCCGTGATTCCATTGTGACAACATTGGATTGACTAGAGTATATCTATTCCATTTGTTTTTGCCCATTTGGTATATGTGAATATACTTAAAGAAGCCTTTATTTTCTCTATGAGATTTTGTGTTTAATCCGTAGTTAGAAGGAGCACCAGAATGATATTTATCACGTTGTTCGTAACTGCCGTCTGAATCAGTATGTCTGCCGTCTTCTATATAATATTGATAATATTCTGTAAGCATACTTCTTACACTGCCTACATTATCGTCCCATAGACGCATTTGCACATCTTGATAATCGATTCTAGTCTGCATATTCTTTTTACGATTATATTGTTGTTTGTTTTCTAAATTAACTCTAAATGCAGGCAAATCTGTACTATTAACTAGCATTGCTATTTCTTTAGAAAATGCATCTGTATTTGGTTTTGACGGATCAGGAACATCTTGATGCGGGACAAATACTACATGATAAAGGTATTTGACTTTTGGACTAAATGCATGTCCAAAGTTGCTATAAAATTGGTTGGCGTGGCGCCAGTCTCTAAGATGTAGTATACTCATAGTAATATTTATCTTTATATATTATGTGTATATATAAAGAAAAGCAAGAGCCGAGACTCTTGCTTTCTTTTTGAAATAGACTACCAATCTAACTAAAATATTAGTCTGTTGATAGTGTTCCGCCGACGTCACCTGCTGTGAATCTTGTTTCTTCAGATCCAACGCCTGTGCGTGTGTCACCGTTCTCACCAAACTGAATTGCGTTATCATAACGAATAGATAGTGTAGTAGTAACAGCATCACTTGTTGCGTATGCTAATGTGTTGTAGTTTGCACTTTCAAGATAGCATCCAACTAGCGTGTAGTTGTCAACAACATTTGCGCCGTTTGCGCCGTTGCCGCCGTCTAGTATTTCGATGATTGTTTTAAACTTATAAGAACCACCTGATACAGCACTTGACTGCTCGAAGAAATCAAACTGCTTCTGTAGCTGTTTACCAACCATCTTCTGTACGTTATTATTTGCATCTTCACGTAGAGTAAGAGTAATTGGTTCCCATGTGTGCTTACCAGCTAGGTAAGTTCTTGAGTTATATGCGTCTAATGTCATTTGTTCAAATGAAACATTTGGACGAGTTACGTCAACAACTTGACGTGTTAGTTCTTTTAGGCCATCGCCTGTATCCGGTCCGCCGAAGCCTTCAAATAGCACTCTAAAGCGATATTGTAGCTTTGGCATTAGAAGGTTAGCATTGCTGTTTGCGCCTTCGTTAGGTACCGAAATATTCTGTAGTGTTGTGATTGGCATTCTAATCTCCTGTTACATTAATATTTATGCCACTATAGGCTGGGTGTTATCCCAGCCTATTATGTGCGCATATTATTAGCCAAGTGCTGCAATTTCGCCTGTGTTCTTAATTCTCAATGGAATGTAAATAAACTCGATTGCTTTAACTGGTTCGATAGCAATATCTAACCAAAGCTCATTACGATCAATTCTTGCCGGTGTGTTGTTAGTTTCGTCACACACAACTAGGAAGTCATAAAGTGCTCTTAGCGTTACTAGTTCAAGTAGCAATGCATCTGCTGCTGCCTTGACTTGATCACGTGTGATCTTGTCGTTTGGCTCAAACAAATATGGTCTTGCTAGCTGCTCTAGTTGTACACGTAAGTAAACAACCAAACGTGCTACATTTACTCTGTCTAGAGCACTTGCATTTCTTGCACGAGTTTTTTGTCCAAATACAACTAGTCCTGATCCGTTTAAGAACGTAATCGGGTTAATACTATTGCTGTATAATGTATCACGCTGTCCTGTGTTTAGAGCAACACTTTGGAATTCGCCTTCTGAAGTTACATAACCACTTGCTGTAGCATTAGTTACGCCGCCGCGTCTTGTACCTGCTGGTGCAAACCATGGATAAGCAACTTGGTCATTTAGAATGATTGTTCTAAGTGCCATGTGGCTCGGTGGTACAACAACATTGTTACCTGCGTTATCGCTTGAGAATCCCCAACCCCAGTACATTGCTAGATATTCATCAAAGCTTACTGCACCGTCATCGTTGTCTTCAACTGCTAGTCTAACATTATTTGCCCATTCGTTAAGTGAAGTTGCATCTGGTGTTAGTCTTGCTGGAACATCTGCTACAACAAATGCTGTTAAACGTCTGTCATAGTTAAATGATACCATTTCGCCAATTAGCTCAGGATAACCTGGGCATGCGATCAAGTTAAAGATACGTGATTCTTCGTCACGGATTTCTTGGTTGCTGTTGACTTCAGCTTGTAGAGCTGTAATAACAGTCTTACGCTGAGCTTTACGTCCAAATGTACCTGAACCGTCTTCTTCGTTTGGAGAAGCAGTAATCCAGCGGTGTGGGTAGTAATCTGCCATTGGTTCGTCTTCTAGTGAACCGCTGTTGCCGATTGCTTGGAAACGTCCGTTGTCGCCGTCTACATCAATGTAGTTACGAACAAACTTCTTAACGTTAAATCCGCTTCTGCGTGTGTTCCATAGCAACATACCTTTTGGATATAGTGCAGGATCTGGTGCATCTGGATCTAAGTAATCGCTTACTAATAGATCTGCAATTGGTGCTTCTACTGAATTTTCACCTGCATCACTCCAACGTGCATCTGCAAATAAGATACCGTTTTCTGTGGTTTGATCAGTTTTATCTAGTAGTACCCAGCTTTCTAGTAAGCCGTTATAACGATAAACATTACCATACTCTTCAACATCTGATGTATCAATCCAAAGATCGCCGTCAACTAATGGACTATCGTCTGTTTGTGCAGTTGGTTCTGTAGCACTTACGATCGGACCTTCTGGGTTTGTATCTTGATACGCTGCACTAAAGTTTTGGTATCCTACCCAGTTAGAACCATCATGTATTAGCATGTCAACTTCGTCAACAATTGAGTTGTACCATAGTTCGCCGTCTGCTGTTAAGCTTAGTGGCTCATCGTCTGATGCTGTATACGTTAGTGGTTTCCAGTTTGATGCAACAAAATCATGTGTTGCGTCACCTGTTGGTGCTGCATATAAGTTTGGAGTACCTGCGCCTGTAGTTTCGTTGAACGCTGCAAATCCAAGTAAGTTTAGGGCGCCGTCGATGTCGTTGATACGGAAGTCGCCGCCTGTTTTATGCTGGATGATAAGTTTGTTTGCTGCATCAGTTAATGCTACAACATTAGTAAATCCTGCTGCGTTAATTGCGCCTGCAATAGTTTTTGCATCTGAACTTGCTGCTGCTGCTGTAAATGATACAGTTTTAGGTTGTGCAAGTTCAGCTTCGCCTACTTTAGTTTCTCTAATATCAAATGTGTATGTAACACCATTTGTAAGTTGTGTTGAAACTTTGTCACTAGTAACACTTGTTGCTCCAGTTACAACTCTTCTATAAATTTTAAAGTTAGCAATTGGATACTCTTCTTCTTCAGCGTTTACTTTTACATAAACATCACCTGCTACTAAGTTGGCGCCGCCGCCTGAACGATCTAAGTCAAAGATAGCTGCTTCATTAGTAGTATGAAGTGGAGCACTTACACTATTCCATAGCTGTGTGTCGCTATTATATTGCTTAACACTAAATTCAGCACCACCGTTTGGAGTAGTTGTTTTAATCCAAATTGAACCTGTTGGTGCAGGATTAGTATCTGTGTCTTTAAATGCTGGAACTTGTGTGTGAGGTGCAATAGCTAGCCTTGGTGGACTATATGTCCCGTTAAGGATACCAGTACCGCCGTTGTCCGAACCTGCTAGTCCAGTTAACGATCCTGCTCCGCCGTCAATTTCAATATCAAACTCATTTGAGTAAATTTCAATAATTCCGTCTACAACTGCTGCTGCAACACCTGATACACTACCGTTGATTCCGTTGGCTAAATCTGTTACCGTTGTACCAGCAAGAACAATAGTTGCTGTTTCTTCTAGTACACCGCCATTGTAAGTAGTAATAACCATTTCGTCGCCATTGTTTAGCGTAGGATTAACAACCGTGCCGCGTACTGCTGGCCAGCTTGCTTTCCACTCAGGTGATCCAACTTCAACCCAACTTCCGGCATCGCCTGCTAGTGTGTTTGTGCCTGCTGTTTTGTACCATAAACGGTTCATTGTAGTTGTTGCGTCTACAGCATAATCGCCAATTTGACCAATTGATGTTACTGGTGCATCTGTAACATCGTCAATGTCTGAAGCTTCAGTAATTGCATAACGGAATTGAGTTGTAAAACTTTGTCCGCCGCGTGTAGTAATTGGTGCAGCATTCCACTCAAGAACACCAAAGTTTGTTGTTTGTGTGTCTAGCCACCATGCACCGTCTGCTGGCTCGCCGCCTGGTGCTGTTGCACTTGCTGTTAGTTTTCCTAAGTCTAGATCAGCACGTACAATGTACGCTCTGTTACTTACACCTAGTACTGAATATGCTGTTTGTAGTCCATATTCGTTAAGCTCTCCTGCGTGTATCATATTTCCGTTTGCATCGGAATAGAAAGTAGGATCGCCGAATAAGTCACCAAGCTCTCTTTGGCTGGTGATTAAATAAGGTCGACCAGCGTTTGCTTTTAGTGTACCTTGTGCAACTCCGCTACCACTTGCTGATGTTTTATTTTCAGCCGTAGCAACAAAGATCATCGGTACAGTACCAGCTGCCGCCGGCGTGTAGAAAGATTCGTCAATTACGTTTACTTCTACGCCTGGTGATACTAATGCCATGTCATTTCTCCTGTTGGGTTATACATTCTAATTGTATTTATTATATCTAGCATAAAAAGAGGCTGATAACACCACAAAAAAGGTACCGAAAAGGTGAGCTAAATACAATATGAGACCGTTATGCCAGTGCGGACAACGTCCAGCAGCAATAAACTACAAAAAAGGTAATAAAACTTATTATCGTAAGCTATGTGAAAGATGCTTGCGAAACGGAGAAGGACATGGCATACCTCTGTGGAAACAGGCAGGTTACGAAAAGAAAAACTATTGCGAAAAGTGCAATTTTAAATCACCACATCCGGAACAATTTAATGTATTCCATATTGACGGAGATTTAAAGAATTGTCGTCCAACAAATCTAAAAACTATTTGTGCTAATTGTCAAAGGATTATACAAAAAGAAGGAGTGCGTTGGAGACAAGGAGATCTTACTCCTGATTTTTAGTAGGTGCTGTAAGGGTCGATATAATTAATAAGCTGTCCTACATTAAACTCTAAGTCCTCTAAAGAACCATTATTATCAATAGTATAATCTGCCATCCATTGCTCGAGACTCATTGAGTTTTTACTTTCAGGAGGAAGATGATCTAATCTATCAACCCAAATAGCTTTGTCAAATACACCTGTATTTTTCATAGCAAAGAATTCACGTTTGTTACGCAAGCCGCAGTATATATCGTGTGCTTGAAATATTTCTCTACCTAGCGTAGCAGCATCGGGTACGTTATAGTCACAAATAGCTTCATACCATTCCTGCCTGTGATTATGCCTGTCAGCATAGCACTCTTCTTCACTAGTGTAGCCGTACTTGTCTTTTAGATCATTATAGATAAACAACTTGCTACAGAACTTGCTGCTGCTTTCAAAACTATATCCGTACTTGTCTCGAAGAATTTCGCATACCGTATCTTTGCCGTGGCGGCCGTGACCTATGACTAACAATTTTAATTTCATAGTCGCAGTGTAACAGATTTAAATTACTTTGTCAACCAATTAAAAAGCCATAGCCTGTTCCGCCTGGTACAGCCATTGCTACTTCATTTTCTAGTTTTTCCATTTCAGCTTGTGCTTCAGCTTTTAGAGTGTCGCCGTTAAGAGTTGATCCACCTTGTGGACCTGCAATAGTAGCAAACTTTGAACGTGCTTCGCCTAACATATATTTACATGCTGCTAGTGTGTAGTCTTTGATCCATTGTTTTGCTAGATAGTCTTCCATTAGTTGGCTGTCTGGACGAAAGTTATAACACATTAACAATAGTTCTTCTTCTGCTCTAGGACGCTGTAATAGATTAAGTCTTTTAGTACTGCTGTTCCAGGTAAACTCAATAAAGCTACCGAACATTCTACCTACTAATTCTTGATGTTGTGCAAACAAATCATATGTTGCTAGTCCGCCCATTTTTGAACTAGATAGCAAATAAGTATTTGTATATGCTAAGTTAAATGGTTCAAACAAACTGCCGCCATCGCCACCGCCGGTTCTTGAACCAATTGATCTACGAAATATCTTACGTACTTCCATTACTTCATTTGGCAATGTATATCCGTTTTGATCAATAACCGTTGGCATAAACACATAACTTTCTTCAACTGAGTTATCTGAACGTTGTCTAAAACGTGTTAGTGCCTTTGTAAGAGCAGTTTCGTAATGTACAGGGTCAAGTTCAACGTCAACCATGCCTCCACCTAAAAATGCATTTACATAGTCAAATATTTCTTGTTTCTGTGTTGCTAAATCTGCCATATTGGTTCTCCAATAGTATTTATCGTTACGCTAAATATGTATATCGAATAGGAGAACAGCTATCCCTCGTCTTAGCTTATATAAACCAGAGCGCGGTAACGATTATCATTTTTTAGATCGACAGATCCAAGAAATGTTTATTGTCGGCGGAACTGATATTAACATACACAAGTATCTAGGAACAGAAGCGCCCGGCGACGATGATCGAAGTGCTACACAACCTGAATACGATGCTGTAGCAGAAACAAATATTCAAGATTTATTATTCTTAGAAAACAGAGATCGCAAGTACGACCCTGACGTTTACAATACTAGAGCAATTTACAATGTACAAGACATAGACTTTGACCTAAGTCAGTTTGGTTTATTTCTAAGTAATGATACGTTATTTCTTACCGTACATATAAACAGCATTGTAAAAACTATTGGTAGAAAACCTATCTCAGGCGATGTAATTGAATTGCCGCATTTAAAAGACGAATATGCTCTTAATGATCTTAGCATAGCACTAAAGAGGTTTTATGTTATTGAAGATGTTAATCGTGCAGCAGAAGGCTTTTCGCAGACTTGGTATCCGCACTTATACAGACTTAAACTAAAGCAAATATACGATGGTCAAGAGTATGCAGAAATACTAGACTTGCCTGCAGAAGAGGGCAGTGATAATACGTTACGTGATCTACTATCAACTTACGAAAAAGAAATGCAGATTTCGGATGCAGTAGTTGCACAAGCAGAAGCCGATGCGCCTGAATCAGGATTTAATACTAGCCATTTCTATACCGTAAATACTAGAGACGATGGAAGTGTAGAACTTGCTACGGTAGACGACGAAAATTTAGATGCAAGCGGTCTAAATACTGCTGATCAAACATACGGAAAACCCGACAGAGAAGGCTATACAGGCTATCTTGTAAATTACGGAGATGCAACTACGCCAAACGGACATCCATTTGGGTTTGGTATACAATTTCCTAGAGATAATCAAAAGGGAGACTACTTTTTGCGCACAGACTTTTTACCAAATAGAATGTTTCAGTATGACGGAACTAGATGGGTAAAAGTAGAAGATGATCTACGCATGTCACTAAGTAACACTCTAGAAAGACGAACATACAAAACTACATTTATTAATAATACAAATACCAACGAAATCAATGGAGAAGTAGTTGAAGAAAGACAAAGTCTATCTAAAGCACTAAGACCTAAGGCAGATAATTAATGTTACATTTTTACGACGGACAAATAAGACGTTATACAACACAAATAATGCGCATACTATCTAACTTTCCTGTCAAAGACGGTAAGGGAAATACTAAAGATGTGCCTGTATTATATGGCGATCTAACACGTCAAGTTGCTAATATTATTAGAGAAAATAGTGAAAACAAACTACCTAGTGCTCCTAGAATAAGTGTTTATATTACAGCACTTGAACTAGATAAAGACAGATTAACAGATGCTACATTTGTAGATAAAGTTAATATTAGAGAACGCGAATACGATGCTGAAGATCTTAAGTACCTTAATACTCAAGGTAAGAATTATACGGTTGAACGTCTTATTCCAACACCGTATATTATGCGTGTTAATGCAGATATATGGGCAAGTAACACAGATCAAAAACTTCAATTGCTAGAGCAAATATTAGTATTATTCAACCCTAGTTTAGAAATGCAAACTACAGACAACTACATCGATTGGACTAGTGTTACTACTGTAAACTTAGAAAATGTACAATGGTCAAATAGAAGTATTCCTGTTGGAGTAGATACCGAAATTGATATTGCGACCCTTACGTTTAGTGTGCCTATATATATTTCGCCTCCGACTAAAGTTAAAAAGATGGGCGTTATTACAAATGTTATTACCAGTATGTTTGACGAAACTAGAGGAACAATCGAAAGTGGTGTTAGTAACCCTCAAGTTAATCAATGGGACGATTACCCCGAAACTGGTTCTGAAACAAATGAATTTGGTAAAAAGCCAAACACCGTACTTGGGCCTGAAATGGCAAATGTAAACTACAAAACATACGGAGTATATGTAGAAAGTAATACAGCACGTATTATTTCAAATGGCACCATTGGTGCTAAAAACTGGAGAGAAGTGTTCGAAGCTTTACCTGGAACATATAGAGCCGATTTGTCAAGAATTTATTTTAATAATTTAGATAACGATTCTGTAACCACTGGTACAATTACACTTAATCCGTTTGATGAAGGAATAATTAATATCAATTGGGACGAAGATAGTTTCCCACAAGATAGTATTGTTGCAGGACGCACAAGTATAGATTACATAATTGATCCTACTCGTTGGAACCCACTACAATACCTAACGCAAGGACTTCGTCTATTAATACTGGAAGATCTCGGCAATTCTGATGCAACTGAATATCCATATGCTTGGACAAATGCAGACAATAGTCAGTTTGTTGCAAGTGCAAACGATATTATCGAATGGGATGGTGCTAAATGGAATATTGTATTTGATGCTAGTGAAACTACAGAAATTACTTATACAACTAACTTAAACACAGGCATACAATATCGTTATAAAAACGGAGAATGGCTGTTAAGTGTAGAAGGCGATTACCCAATAGGTTCATGGAGAATCGACCTCTACGGCTAATTATTTGTATGACTCAGATAATTTGCAGTGGTGCATTATTCTATACCCTTAATACAAATAGATTTTTATTCCTACATAGAGCTCAAGGAAAACGAGCAAATATGTGGGGATTAGTTGGCGGTACAAACGAAGGTGCTGAAACTCCATTTGAAGGACTTACTAGAGAAATTTCCGAAGAAATAGGATTTGTTCCTGAAATCAAAAAGACTCTTCCCTTAGAAAGTTTTATATCTCCAGATGATAGATTTCACTTTCATACATACCTGTGTATAGTTGAAGAAGAATTTATTCCCACTTTAAATAACGAACACGACGGTTATGCATGGTGTAGTTTTACTAAATGGCCAAAGCCGTTGCATCACGGATTACGTAATACTCTTCAAAGTAAAATTAATATTAAAAAACTAGAAACCGTTTTTAAAACTATTAATTTACTTGACTCGAATTAATAAAGGTATTATAATAGTACTATGATTAAAGTCTACGGAGACATAATGTTAGATCGTTGGATACAAGGATCTATTCAAAGGATTAGCCCCGAAGCACCAGTTCCTGTATTGCACGAAGAAGAAGTAGGGCATAACGCAGGCGGTGCAGCTAATCTTGCACTTAACATTAAAAATTTAGGCAGCAGTGTAGAATTATATGGTGCTTGTTCAGATGACCAAGAAGGTAAAACACTTGTAAGTTTGCTAGACGTTGATAAAGTACATCTAGACATGAGCCATTCTGTTACAACTACTAAGACTAGACTAGTAGATAATAGCGGACAACACGTATGTCGCTGGGATCGAGAAGCATATTACGACAAAACTGATTTGTTAGAGCAGTGTGCAGACGATTTACAAAAAGATGATATACTTTGCATAAGTGATTACGCAAAGGGCGTTGTGCGCAGTTCTACAGTTGCAAGATTAAGAAAATATTGCGATACTATTCTAGTTGATCCAAAACAGGAACCTAACTTTTACAAAGGGGCATTTGTATTCAAACCTAATATAAAATATTGGGCTGACTATTTTGGCAAATTAAACCTAGAAGATATTTCTAGAATAATGAAAGAATATAAATGGGAATGGGTTGTATTAACATGTGGCGCTGCTGGCATGTATGTAGTTAACAAAGACGGTAAGTATCGTCATTATCAGGAACCAGTAAGAGAAGTTGCAGATGTAACTGGAGCAGGAGATACCGTTCTAGCAGTTATTGCACATTGCTTGTTCCAAGGTATGGATGTATATCGAGCATCAGAGTTTGCATGTTATGCAGGTGCTAGAATGGTTGAACGCAGAGGCGTTGGTTTAGTAAGCGTAGACGATCTAGTTAAAGGTGTTGTATTTACAAACGGCGTGTTTGATATATTACATACAGGTCATTTTAAACTACTACAAGCAGCACGAGCTAAGGGATCTAAATTAGTAGTAGGAATTAACACTGATGCTAGTGTTAAACGTCTAAAGGGCGATGAAAGACCTATTAACACTCTAAAAAAACGCATTAGTCAACTTGAAATATTACCTTGGGTAGATGAAGTTATTCCGTTCGAAGAAGATACTCCGTTAGAACTTATCAAAGGCATTAGTCCAGACTTAATTGTCAAAGGCGGCGATTATAATGTCGAAGAAGTTGTAGGACACGATTATGCCCCAGTATATATCGTTCCCACTGAAGAAGGCTATTCAACGTCAGAAATTATAGAGAAAACAAATGAAAATACTAGTAACAGGACATAAAGGATTTATAGGTTCAAATATTGCATTATATTTGCAATCACAAGGACATGAAGTAGAAGGTTGGGAATGGGCACCAGGCATTATTCCTAGTACAGAAGACTACGACTGGTGCATACACACTGGTGCAATTAGCTCAACTACATATACAGATGTAAATCAAATACTAGAACAAAACTTTGAGTTTACCGTGAGGTTAGCACAAGTTTGCGAAAACTTTGGCACTAATCTGCAATATGCATCTAGTGCAAGTGTATACGGTCCTACTGAACATTTTACAGAAGATAAAGATTTATTACCGCAATCACCTTATGCATGGTCAAAGTATCTGTTTGATAGGTTTATAAATCAGTTTCAAGACGAATTTGAAATTATTATTCAAGGATTTAGATATTTTAATGTATACGGTCCGGGCGAAGAACACAAAGGCGATCAAGCATCACCGTATACTAAGTTTACACGCCAAGCACTAGATAATGGCGTTGTAAAACTATTCGAAAATTCAGACCAATACAAGCGAGACTTTGTCTGTGTAGAAGATTTGTGTCGTCTTCACGAAAAAATGTTTGATGTTAACACTAGTGGTATTTTTAATGCTGGCACAGGCACTGCTACTAGTTTTGATACCGTAGGGCGTGCAATTGCTAAGAAATACAATGCAGACATAGAATACATTCCTATGCCAGATACACTAAAAGGTCAGTATCAAGAATACACTTGTGCTAATTTAGACAAACTAAATTCAGTAGTAGATATGTCGTGGACATCAATAGAGGATTATATAAATGCAAGAACTAACTAGGCTAGAAGGTGTTGTTCCAAAAGGATGGGGATACGAATTAATTTGGGCAACTAATGACAAATACTGCGGTAAAATTATGTTTTTCGAAAAGGAAGGTGCAATGTTTTCAATGCATTTCCACAAAGAAAAGGACGAAACTTGGTTTGTAAATACCGGTAAATTTAAAGTTCAGTGGATTGATACAAGTACTGCTGCACTTTATGAAAAAGAACTTAAAGAAGGCGATGTTTGGCACAATCCGCCATTGCAGCCGCATCGATTAATTTGTTTACAAGCTGAATCAAGTATTACTGAAGTAAGTACTGCTGATAGTGTCGAAGACAATTACAGAGTTGCTCCAGGAGATAGTCAAAGACAAGATGTAAACAAAAATGTCTAGTGTTTATCAATGGGGAGATCCTGTAAATATTCAAAGTACCCATTATGAGCCTCAACAAGATCATATGCAAGATCCAGAGTATATTGCTCCTAAATGTGTAATTGGCCTAGATAGAGACGGAGTTATAAATGTTGATCGCGGACAATATACTTACTCTATAAATGATTTTATTCCTATTGTAAATAGCTTAGAAGCTATTGCTAAATTGCGCAGGCTTGGACATAAAATAGCCATTATAACTAATCAAGGCGGTATTGAAAAAGGATTATTCACAGAACAAGATGTTGAAATTTTACATCAGCATATGCTCGATCTTCTAGGCAATGCAGGTTGTCCTAGTATTGATGCAATCTATTACAGCGCCAGTAGCAGAAAAAATGACGAATGGGCAAAGCCAAATGTCGGAATGTTTAAACGCTGTGAAAAAGAATTTCCTCATATAAAATTTTCAAAAGGATTTTATGTAGGTGATAAAATAACCGATCTTAAAGCAGCACACAAGATAGGTGCAAAGCCTGTTCTTGTACGTACGGGTTACGGTGTCGAAACTGAAAAAGAATTAAAAAAGTTTACCTACCGTGACATAAGAAAAAAGACCATTATATTCAATGATCTTAATTCTTTTGCAGAGTATATCGAAGCGCAAAGTTAAGCCTGCGCTTCGCCCCAATTTAGAATAATATTTGAAGTTGCTGTTGCACCACTAACCTTATACACGTTAATTGCTAGTACGTCAGGGCCATTTGGATATGTCCCTCGGCCACCTAGTGGCGTATTTGTAAGTTCTTTAAGTTCACTAAAGTCAACTGTTGCACGTTCACCTGGAACAGCAATAAACGAGAAAATAGTTTCACCTGGTTGAGCAAAAGGTGGTTGACTAAATGTTACTTCGACTGTACCCGAACTAGCTACTAGTGTTCCGCTATAAGAGTTATTAAACTGTATCTCGTAATATTCTGTTGTTCCAAGACTATCTAATGTAATGTTGTTAACTTGTGTGTTAGCTGGAAATGTAACTGCTGATCCGCCAGTTACGCTTGTTCCCACAGTAACTCCTGCAGAGTCTACACTAGTTTTAGTAAAGAAACCATAGTTTCTGTTTGTTAAGTTTCCATGTCTACTAAAAGTTAACGTGTCGTTGTCGTTGACTCTATTTCCTAGACTACCGTCTAATCTTACGAAAACTTCTTGGAATCCGCCGAAAAAGGACGGCGAGCTTATAAATGTAATTCTTCTTGTATTGCCACCCGGAATAGTTACACTGTCCCCTACTTTAATATTTTTGCCATCGAAACCTGCGGCTGTATTCCATCTCATATACAAATAATTGTTGTTAGAGTTTGTGCCATCGTTGACCACCGCAGTTGTAGTCAACACAGCTTGAGATGTGATGTTAGCTGTAGTTGCAGCTTCGCCTGTACTCCATACAACCGAGCCGCCGGAAGCAATCTGTGCAAAACTAGGCTGTCCACCTTGTGCAACACCTGCTAGACCTGACCAGCCAACATCTGCCGGATTAAGTGGATAATTTTGAGGATTAAGAACACCTTCAACAACAATGCCGCCTATAATATCGTTAGTTCCGTCAGTTCCGTCTGATGTAATTTCTAGACTTTGTAGTAACAATTGAGCTCGGTTTAGCAGTTCTCTTTCTCCTAAATCGCCAATAATAGCATTTGATACACTTGGTGCTAATCGAATTAAGAAAGCTGTTTGTTTTGTAGTACTAACCTCAATACCAGTTTCAGCATATGAGAAAATATAACCACGATCTTCATCAAAGCCACCGTCTGTGATAAACGCCGAACCCCAGTGGCTAATAAGTGGTGTAATGGATTGTGATATTAATACTACACCAGTTCTAGCCGAATGTGCTGCTGCTGCTCCAGCTGTATAACTACGAGTTGCTCCTGCTTGAAAATTATTAAAAGTTGCACTTCTTGTTAATCCAGTTAAGTGATTTGAAGAACGCCCTGTGAATGTTATAATTTCATTGTCAATGTATATTGTTCCAGATTGTGGGAAAAAGCTACCATCTTCTAATTCTAATGTAGTCTGAGAGTCATCCATTGCAGCAGCAAGTTTACCTGACGGGCCTTCGTTTGAAACTTCGTAACGTACAGGCAAGTTACCCGAACGCATAAATGCTTCTGTGTTTACATTTGAGTTACGCATTCTGTGTGCAAATATAAAGTTACCGTCTGCACCACGTAGCATAAAGTCAATAAAGCCAGCACCATACCAGCTGTACTGAATACCGATCATTTGCATTTTAGCAATATCAATATCATAGCCACTGGGTCCTGTGCCGTCTAATTTGTCTAAGTTAAAGTCTTGTTGTTTAGTTTTCTTATCTACAATTAAATTAGCCTTGGCGCCATTAATGCTAACAACGCCTCGCCAATCTGGTGTTACAGTTATCTCTGTTTGACTGTTAACATGACTTACAACATGTGTCATTCCTTTGATAACAATTCTATCTCCAGCTTTTAACTGATCTTCAAATCTAGTGTTTATTCCTGTTACTAGGTTATCATCTACTTCTAGCGAAATAGTTCCTGCAAGTTGTCTAGTACCAGTACGTTGTACTGCACTTATTTGTGTGCCGTCAAATTCCCAAAAAATACCATTTTGATCATCAAAGATACCCGAACGCACTGTTGCTCCGTGCCAGCTAACAACACTCATTTGCGAGCCGAAACCTAATACAGCATCAGTTGCTCCTAATCTGCGCTGTGCTCGAACCGTAAATCTACGTTCGTCTAGTACACTTTCTACAGTATAATCAAATGCCGGAGGTACTGCCGTTGCAGGTCCACTATTATATCCAGGTGTCTCAACTCCTAATATTCTAATAGTTCCACCAACTTGTACACCGTGATCGTTGTCATCTGTTTCTATAGTAATTAAATCGCCAACTTCTGTTCCAGATGCTGTTAAACTACGTAAGTCGTAACTCGGTGCAAACAGCGCACCGGTTGTATACATAATGCCTTTACCTGACTGATAACGAATGTATTTCTTACTTTGACGTATTGCTTGAGCACCGTGCTGCGGACCACCTGTGCCTAATTGTACGCCGCCATCAAATGGTCTGTGAATAAAGAAGCTATCTGGTCTTGGATAAACCGTTGCTTGTATAGATTGTGTTGATGTATCAATATTTCCAGGAGATCTTGCTAGATATCTAAGTTTGTTTACGGCTGTAATTTCAGTAGCAAGAAACGAGCCTGCTGCTAGTTTATGATTATTAGTTCCATCATCAGAATTTATTGTTGTAATAAAGGTGCTGCCAGGAACTAGTCCGTGAGCATTCGGAAATGTAACTTCTAGCGTAGGCAATGCTTCATAAGTAATCTGTTCATCTTTAGCAATTGTTGCTGTAGTAGCCTCTGTCATTAATATAGTTGATATTAAATCAAAATTACTTCCATATTCTGCTTCTGTATAATCATAAGTTAATCCAGTTATATCTCCACTAGCTCCTGCTGTACTAACAGTTAACACAATATCGTTAGTTGGTGATACACCATCAAATAGCGTTCCAGGTAAAATAACACGATCACCAGTTTTATATCCGGTTCCTCCTGTTGATACACTAACGGAGTCATATGCTGCAAAGTTTTTAGCAACATCAAATGTTGCCGATGTTCCTAAAGGTTGTTCACTAGTGCCCTCTACACTTGTATATGTTCCGCCAGGAGTAGCAACGGTACCTGCACTACTAATTGTAGATATTACACCAGATTCAAGGGCATCAACAGTGTCGATTGTAATAGTTAAATCATTTGTAGGAGATTCACCTGAAAGTAATAATCCCGACACGTTAAGTTCTTGTCCGGCTCCGTACTCGGTGCCAGGTGTATTAATAACTACACTATAGAGGCCGCCACTAATAGATACATCAAACGTTGCACCTGATCCAATAACATTCGAACCGGACGATATTGCATTTTGCGAACTAGAAGTAGATGCTGTACCTGAGATAGTAAAATCTGTAATCTCACCGCTTCCTCCAACATTATCAATAGTAATAGTTAAATCATTAGCAGGTGATGTGCCGCCTAATTGCGTTCCTATTACAGTAATTGTTTCTGTTGGTAGATAATTAGTACCTGCTACATCAATAGTTACACCATATATTCCAGCAGCTTGATCTATTGTAAATACTACTCCTGTTCCAGAAGTACTAGTAGTAGTAAATCCTGTTTGGCTACTTAAATACGTATTAATAACTGGCGGCGGCGTTCCTGAATAACTTAAACTAGTTATTGCTCCGGCGCCATCTATACCGTCAACTGTTATATATAAATCGTGAACACCGTCGGCGCCGCCGATGTCGCTACCTAATATTAAGATTATGTCATTTACTATATAGCCTGATGAATTATCAGAGGTATCATTAGCAGTTCCTGTTATACTTGCTGTTAACACCTCGCCGCTTGCACCAATTGTATCAATAGTTATAGTAGCATCATTAGCAGGTGATTCGCCGCCTAACTCTGTTCCGAGAATTGTAAAAGTTTCTGTTGCGAGATAATCTTGTCCAGCTGTATCTATAGCAATGCTATATACATCTAAAGTTTTAGTTATTTCAAATGTTGCGCCGAAACCTGATGCACCGTTATATGACAAAGTTGGATTATTATATACTACAGTTCCAGTTGACATAATAACACTAGTATATGCTCCTTGATCATACTCTAAGTCAAATGCCGCGCCTGTTCCAACTCCTCCACTATATGTTGCACTAACAGTAGTTGAAAGTGTTCCGTCCCAGTGTGCTCCGCTAAATGTTATAGTAGTAATAGCACCTAAACCGTCAACACCTGTAACACTTATAGTAAGATCGTTAATTGAAGTTTGTCCACCTAAGTCCAAACCATCTATAATAATTCTGTCGCCTACTTTATAATCACTACCAGCAGAATTAATGACAACTGCATAATCTCTCGATACGTTTTGAGTTTGTGTAACATCAAATGTTGCGCCAGTTCCTATTACACTATCATTTTGGCCAGAAACTGATGTATATGTTTTTACGTTAGGTATTAATTCAGAAGTAAAACTATCATTAAAATCAATAAACGAAGTATCTACATTATTAACATAAATTGCTGTGCCGTCGCCGCGATCTACTGCTAGGTTGTTAACAATTCCGGCAGTCGAGTCGAGAAATACTCTGTTTTCACCAATTGTAACATTATCAGATATAGCTGGCGAAATATATGTACCGCCGCCTGCACTTGTATCATTAATGCCTGTTACTTGAGAGCCTGTTGGTATATTAGCATTAACTAAAGGAGCACCAACACCCGGAGATGGACCATCAAACGGAATAATAGTACTACCAGTTAAAACATCTAATTCTGAAGTTATTGTACCGTTAAATCCATTAGAAATTACATCTACTTGTGGACTTGTACTTATAGATGCTCCTGTATAAAATGCTGCTTCTCTTAATTGTGTATAAGTTGTAGAAAGTGTAGTTGGGTTAACTGTACCAACTTTAGATTTTGCATAATAATTAAACGTATTATTAGTAGGAACATCATTAATAACAAATGATCCTTCAGCTCTTGCTGCTCCAGGTACTCCGTCTTCAAGTGCTTTAAGAGTTATAGGAGTTCCGGCTTCAAATCCATGTGCAGCTACAGTAGTAACCGTAATTAAAGACTGACCTATACCTTCTGTACCTGCTGATGCATCTGTTTCAACTCTAAGTACTGGAGTATCTGTTCCTGGAACTTCGTAAATTGAAGGGTAGCCTCTCATAGTCGAAATAGCAGCCCATTTAGTAGGCTGTAGACCATATTCAAAGTCAGCATCAAGCATTGATACTGGCATAGCAGCTCTCGGGCGTTCAATAGCATCTGTACCAAAGTCATAAGGTCTAGTAGTTACTATACTTTTTCCGTTTTCAATTTTTTCTATAAAAATTTGTAATTCGTCTGTTGGATTATGTCCGCTTGTGTTATAATTGAGTGTGATTGTAGTAATAGCATCAGTTGTTTCTAGATATTTAACAAAGTCTGTGTCTGTTGCTATACTATCAACTTTAAGACTAATTAGTCCACCTGTAGCAGGAGCACTAAAATTGTATATAATATCATTAGATGTTACATTGGTGATAAGTATTATTTGATCTAAATCGTATCTACCTTGAATTTTAATTGTTCCTACACCTGTTGGTACAACTGTAGGAAACGCAGATATTCCAGTTGTAATAACATCAATAGTAGTTTGAACAAGGTCGCCGACAATTGTTGATGTTCCTGATTCAGAAGTTTTAGTAACGTCAATAGTTTGAGATACTTCGTTATTGCTAGCAGAGTATGCAACATTTGCTAAAATATTTGTTTGTATAAGTGTTTTAATAAATTCGTATGTTTGTATTTCAGGCTGACGGTCGCCGTCAATTTGTGCTACATCTTGATCCCAATAATATTTTACAACATTATATGTATTTTCGTTGCCGCCGTATCTTAAATCTTTTAAGTACGCATCAATATTGTATCCAATGTCTCTTTCGCATTTTTCTGCATTATACGTATAGCCTATAAACCCTGCTGCATCTGCTGCTACTTGATCTGCAATCCAAGCAGTTGCTTCTTTTTGTATGAAAGTTTTGTTTGCATTTAATAAGCTATAAGCATCAGGGTACAGATTATCAGCTGCGCCTAATCCTGGTTTAAATACGTAATTTTTTATTTGTGTCTTTGCCATGTTTTATAATCCAAATGCTACTGCTAATGCAACCGCGGTACGATCTACATATTGTTTATTTGCTACACTACTATTTATAGTAGGGTCATTACTAACTGTTGCAGAAGTAAATGCTGCTGTTGTAGGTGTAACGGCGCCTATCGTAGTGTTATTTATAGTTGTATTTTCTATTGGAAGATCAGATCCTGTAGAACTTATAGTACCTAATTTATTTCCATCTATTTTTAGTACAATTTGATTAGTAGCTTCTAATTCTAAATTTGTAGGTGAACTAATATTAGTTATGCCAATACCGTCGATATTAAGAGATCCTGCAACATATAAATCACCTTCAATTCCTACACCGCCTGCTACTGTAAGAGCACCGGAAGTAGAGCTTGTTGATGCAGTTGTTGAGTTGATATCAAGAGTACTAAACACTCCTACAGGATCAACTACATTTATAATGCCATATATCGTTCCAGTATCATTACCATAATATAAAATATCAGGAGCAGATATTGGAGTTGAAAAATATAATCTTCCGCTATTTTTTCCTTGGGCATCTACTCCTGTTGTTGCGTCAGAATGTCTTAGCCCAACATTGTATAAGGTTAACGTATCGCCGACACTACTAAAAATACTAAATGTAAAATTAGTAAGATCTAAGTCAATTGTAGTTGAAGAATTTCTAGTAAATGTAATACTAGGATTGTTAGTTGCATTATTAATTAATCTAAAATTATTATCAACTTCTTCAAAGCTAAAATCAGCAGCAACGTCAACGTCTTCAACAACGTCTTGTACTTCAAGTGTAATCGATCTAGCTGTAATATTTCCTACAGAATCTACAGTAAAACTAGGACTTTCAAATCCATATTTTGATCTTAAAGGTGCGTTTACAATCGTTGACATATCTCACTCCGTTCAATTATATTTATCAATTAAGATAGTTATCGAGAAAGTGGAGTCAATGTATGAAAGTATTGAGCAGTAAAGATAACCTTAGTTCCATTATTTTGTCCTGCAGGTGATGATATTGCCGGATTTAGTATGACATCAACATAACTATTGTTAACTACAGGCTCAATAGTAATTAATTCACGTAGTGTATGATTTCTAGCATACACTACAACACTTGCTCGATCGTCAGTTGCTGTTATTAATGCTTTAATTATTTCTTTATTATTAGCATCAAGATCTGCAGATATAGTATATTCTACTGACGAAAATTCTCCCACGTGCCATCGATCAAGTGTTGTGTTTTCATATACTTGCTTCCAGGGACCTTTATGACTAGTCCCTGAATTATTTTTAAAAAGTAATGTATTCTTTAATCCGTCTGTTAAATATTTTTGTAAGTTTTGCATTACGTGCCCCTATATGTAATATTTATCAGTTCTTTACCGTAATTAGCTTTCCGTATTCAGGAAGATACAAATACTCGATTTTACTATGCGTTAATGTACGCAATGCATCGTCAAGTGTTTCTACAAGAGGTTCACCGCCTAAGTTAAAGCTTGTGTTAAAGATAATTGGAACTCCGGTGCGCTCTTTAAATTCTTTAATAATTCTGTAATATAGAGGATTGTCCTTTTCGTTTACTGTTTGAATTCTGCATGTACCGTCAACATGTATAATACTAGGAATTTTTTCAGCAATGCCTGGTTGACAGTTTACAGCATACATCATGTGCGGACTATCTTCCATGCCACGCAAGTCGAACCATTCGTGTGCATCCTCAGCAAGTATTGATCCAGCAAACGGTCGGAAGTATTCACGACGTTTAATTTCGTTTACAAAGTCCTTGCCATCTTCGAATGTCGGATCAAACATTAAGCTACGATTACCTAATGCACGTGGTCCTGCTTCCGAGCGTCCTTGAAAACATGCTACAATATTTTTACTTGTCATTAGGTCAACAACATCTTTGTCTGTAGCATTTCTGATTTCTGCATTATAGTTTTCAACAATTGAATTAATTTCATCGGATGTATATGTGTATTCAAATCCTAAATAAATTTCTCTCCCGTTTAGTTTATCAGGTATTTCAGTTATGGAATGAAATCCAAAAAGTGCTACACCAATAGCTGTGCCGCCATCGTTTGATATAGGTTCGACATAAAAATCAATTCCTTCTTCGTTTAAGCGATTTAAGAAATAATAATTAGCAACGCAGTTAAGTGCATACCCTCCGGATAATACTACTTTTTTCTTTCCAGACATTTCTACAGCTTTAAGTATAAGATTTAGAACTTGCTCTTGTGTTTCAGTTTGAACTGCGTATGCAAGATCTCTACGATTTTGTTCTAGTGTGACATCATCAAAGTTGTTTAGTTCGGTATTCAATTCGTCAAATAACTGCGTATTTACAAAGGCTCCTCGAGGATAATAAGGAACAATAACATTTGGATCAGATAATTCATAGTCTCCAACTTTTTTAAATAGTGAAGGAATTTTATCGTTAGGCTTGCCGTATGGGAATAGTCCCATAGTTTTTCCTGCTTCAATTTCTTGAAATCCGCAATACTTTGTAACTGCTTCGTATGTTTTGGTAATACCTGCATTTCTAGATAATATAGCATGGAATGTATTATCTATTTCACCATACAAAAATTCAGCTTCTTTTTCTTTATCGATAATTGTTAATGTAGTATCTTTTGTTGCAGAATGTTTGTATAAATGATTAAATGTTGCAGGGTAATTACAATCTAAAATTGATTCAATTTCCCATGTTGATACTACATCAGTATCATTTGGATTAAATTTTGGATCTATACAAATCTCTAAAGGTATTTCAGAACCACAACCGTCTACTACTAGTGCTACAGCTTCGTCAAACCCAGATCGATAAAAGGCACAGGCTGCATGTATCTTGTGGTGCTGATGACTAAGATCATACACCTGAGGATGATTATGAGGATCTGCATGTTGGTCAATTAATCCTAATTTTCGAGCTAACCCAATATACATATTATCGCCACTAAAATCAATAGTGCCAGATGTATGCATTCCTTGAGTATGAACAATAAACATATAATCAACTTTATCTGTATACTCTTTTACTTTTACCATTGCAGCAAATGGACTGCCGTCGTATTTTTTTCTGCTAAGGCGCTCTTCTTCAATTGCAAATACAATTTTACCATTTTTTAATAAACATACACCTGAATTGTGTCCTCGAGAGATGCCTAATACCCAAAGATCTTTTTTTATTTCATTCATATTATAGTCCACTTAAAATTTTACCTGCTATTTGTTTAATTTGATCGTCAGTTAAATTCATTGCTGACTCATTTTTTCTATCTGCACACTCGTCTAAAGTGATACGTATAGGGCTGTACTCTTTATTATTTTTATTAAAATCAAAAATATTAAAATATTTATTGTTAGGATAAGATACATTTTCAGCAAATGTTGACCCTAGCACCACATAAGATTTTTTATTAAACGAATGTGCGATATGCTGTCCTATCGAATCACATCCTATAAATGCATCTGCGGCATTTATCATTCCAAACCATTTCCTCAAATTTACGTTTTCAATAAAAAATGTTTCTTGTTTACATCCGTATGCGCTAAAATCTACATTAAATTCATTCATTAATAATATAGAACATCTGTGTTCAATCTTTTTTATTAAATTTGCAGCTGATGCAATAGTAAAAGACCTACCAGTCGAATCAATCGGCCCTGCTGATGTTTCTACATTATTTAATGTTATACCTTTGCCAAACGGTTGAAAAATCATCAGAGGCTTGTTATGTTTATTCCTCATATCGTTGGCCATATTTAATGCTGTATGCTTTTCTTCGTTATTTAAATATATAGACGGCGCTGACAGATTATCATCTAAAGTTCCATTAATTTCGATATCAAATGCTTGTGCAATACTGCATTTTTGATTATAGTATTCCCATACATAATAAGGCTCCGGCGCTACTATGTTTCTATCTTTTAGTTTATCTTTAAATAAATGAGGTAAGTTTGACGGATATGATCTAGCATGCAATGACGGATGTCCTGAAAATGCTTCATATGCAAATTCTGAAAATATTACAAAATCATCGTCTGGATTATTTTCTAGATATTTTTCTAATGCCGGAATGGCGCACACAACTCTTCCAATGCCGCCATTAATATAGAATGCAGTATTACGTTCTTTGTTGTTTATTTTTTTCATAAGTTTAACTCATTTAATGTTATTGTTGTTCCGAGGGTTCCTTTTACAAAAACATTAAAAGATAAACTTATTCTGTTTTTGTTTGAATTATTAGGACTTACTTCGTGAAACAACGTTGAAGGAAAGAAAATAATATCATTATTTTTTACAGGAACAGTCCATATATTTGAATTAGTTACATTATATGTAGAAACATCGATTTGTAGTGTGGGATTATTTGTAATAGTATCATTGTTATTAGAAATAAATGTTATACTATCTTCGGGTGTTGTATCTATATAATAAACTCCACTTATTAAAGAATTACTATGATTGTGTCTATGATGACTAGAACCAGGCGGATTAAAATTTAACCAAGATTGTGTAAGATAAAATTCATGTTTAGGATCTATAAATAATACGTTGTTAATATATTCATTAAGACCAGACATAATTCTATCACGTATTAAACTGTAAGAATCTAAATTCAACACATTAGTATTAGTTGATGAAAGGTTTCCTCCAACATTTTCACGAGTTTTTAATTGTTCGGTTGTTGTGTCATGTACTTCGGTTATATCTGAATATTTGTTATATATAAAAACCGGAGTACTAAAAAGTAATAATGTATTATCTAAAGATTGATTTTGATTCATTTTTTATCCTTTAGTTGCAATCTAGAGATATTCTAATATTTCCAGAAACGCTTATTCTGTAATCATCCGAAGTATAAAATGGATATACACAATGATTCAACGTAGCAGGAAACATTAAAATAGTTCCTTCCCATGTCTTATCAACCGGAACCGGTGTAGTTTGTATTCTGCCTAGTATATCATTGTAAATAAAAGTAAATTTTGAAGTATAAGCGCCCGATGTGTCTGTATTATCTGATTCGTGCAAGATATCAGAGTTAAGAGGAAAATAAGTTTCTTCATCTTTTAATTCATAAGGTATTTTAATCCAAATAACAAAGCTTAATACACCCGAATGATGATGTATAGGGTTAAATTCATATTTTTTTTGTTTATTGACCCACATAGAATCAACAATTAAATTATATTTTTTAGATTTTGAAACTTCTTCAAATGTATCAAGAAATCCTGGATTATTAATCTGCCAAGTATCTGCCATTGCTAATAGAAATTCAGACATATTTTCCTTAATATGATTTAAAGAATATTCTTCTTGCATATGTCCCAAAAGCTTATGATTATATTTCTCTCCTGTGTCACCCATAGTATCTATAACAGATTTTAAATTTTTAAAAATATCAAACGGAAGTTTAGACTCTAATACACCGAGATTATTAAGTGCTTTTAATGATAATGTCATGTTTTCTATGTATCCTTATCATTGTATATATACCGAGATAACCAATCACAAGCACTAAGCTGAGTGCTTGCAGCATTTTTCCATTGATTTACTTTGTTATATCTATCGTATAAAAAATTTTCACAAAGATCGCGCATACTTGTCTGCATACCCAATTCTTGCTTTACAATGTCAATTTCATTGTATACATTATAATTCATACCGTTAGCTATACATACAATACCTGCACGTCCAGTATGACTAAGTGTAAGTGTTTTCTTTACATATAGATCATTAAATCCGCTAGTACTAGTGCGTAAATTTGAATCGTAAACTCTTTCTCTATTTTTATTCCAGTAATCTGAATCACTTCTTATAGACAAAGCGTAATGCAATGCAACAAATTCTGCAAAATTCTGATAAAAATTTCTTATGTGTGCGTTATACACATCTCGATCAAATTGATTAACTACTGGTCGATCTACATGACGACAAAATTCTAACAAAAATTCATGAACACTTAATAATCCATTACTTTCTAGTGGCTCAATGAATGCAGCAGCCAACCCAATGCCTAATACATTTTTAACCCATATACGTTCATAAATACCTGTTTTAAAATTAATGTGCTTAAAATTAAGATCATCTGTAACTCTATTAGGATTGTGCAATGTCATTTTATCCGAATTAAGATGATTTTTAAATTCTTGCAGAGCATCTTCGTCTGATATAAATTCATCTGAATATACGTATCCTGTACCTATTCTAGACCAAAGCGGAATATTCCAAACCCACCCGTTACTTAGTGCAGTACAATTTGTATATACTTCTAGTTCTTTTTCTTTATCAGTATACGGTATTTGTACAGCCCATGCCTTGTTATTTGGTAAAATATCTCTATAAGATACAAATGGCTCTTCTAGTGCTTTACCTAAAAGTAAACTTTCAAATCCAGTGCAATCTACATAAAGATCTGCTGTTAATTTTGTTCCGTCTTCTAAAATAATTTTAGATATACCGTTATCGTCTGTAGGAGCGTCAACAACTGTTCCTACTACATGTTTAACTCCACGAGGTATACAATAGCGATCTTTAAGATATTTTCCGAATAATAACGAGTCAAAATGAAAAGCTGTATGATAATCAAATCTAAAATCATCAAAACTACCGTCTTCATTAGTTGATATTTTATTTTCGTTTACTAATGCCATTACAGGCCAAAAGTTTTCTGCAAAGTCGCTAGAATGAGTTTCAGGATAGTAAGCTTTTTTTAATTGCCAATGATTATAATTAATATCTTCAGTTTCTATAGGATCACCAAACGGATAATGGAATCCTCCGTAGTCTTTATCATAAAAGTCAGTAAATTTGATACTAAACTTATAACTACCATTTGTATGTTTTAGAAAATCTTTGTCATCTATTCCGAGGTACGCTGTCCAGTCACGAATAAATCCTAAGGTACTTTCACCCACACCAATTTTTGGTATATCATCACTTTCAACTAATGTAATAGATTTATCGGGAAATTTTCTAATCAGTGTTGCAGCAGCCATCCATCCAGCTGAGCCGCCGCCTACTATTAATATACTATTAAATGCCATAAAAAAAATACCTCCTATAATGTATTTAATTATAACATCATAGGAAGCATTGTCAATGTGATTTATATATTACTCTTCAGGATCTGGATCTGGGCCTGGATCTGGAATCACAACTCCGGGAATTAACGGCCATTCAATCTCAGATTCATGTGATATTGTATCCCAATCAATTGTGTCGGGCAAGTCTCTTAGTTGCTGTCTATACGTTGCCCATTCTGCTTTTTCTGCATCACTAAGTGGTGCATCCGGCAATTGTGTCCAATCCGAAGCTGGTAATAAATTTAGACGGGTACGTTCCATAAATCTAAATCGCTTTTCCAGTATATCAATTGATTTTTCAATCCACTCTTGAGTAAAAGTTCCGTCTTCATTTTTTATAATATCGCCTGGCGCTATGTCTACATCAGTATCGCCGTTGACATAGTCTCTAATTGAATCATATACCGGAGCATAACCTTTAGCACGTACTTCTTCTTCAGTAAAGTCCCATGTTTCTTTCATTATATAATGTATATTTTCGTTAGAAATATATGTAGAGTCAACCATATCTCCATTTTCATCTATTCTTATATAGTTTACATTTTGTAAATTCATTGTGCAGTTCCTTAATCTTATTATAAGTTATGTGTGTTACAGCAAGGCCACGCTCTATTTGCGCCCCAAACAATTCTAACAACACCCGGCCCGCCCCAGCCGCCGCCGTGTGACGTGCCGCCGCCTCCGGCGCCGCCGCCGAACTTTCCGCCGCAATTATAACCGTTTCCTCGTCCATTCGAATACGGCTCACCTGGATTACCACAGCAACCGCCTGATCCGCCTTGGCCTGCTCCGCCGCTTGTGCCGTGACCTGTTCGTCCATGGCCGCATCTGCCTTCACTGCTGCTACTACCATAACAGCACATGCCACATGCGCCAGTGCCGCCACCGCCGCCAGTACCGTAAGTTGAACTGTGATAAGAAGTTGCGCTGCCCCCTCCGCCACCGCAACCACGATATCCCGGAGTATTAGAGTTAGCAGGTGATCGGCCACAATAGCCAGCTCCGCCGCCGCCTCCGCCAGCAGTACCCGGATAAGCAACCATTCCGTAACTACCGCAGCATGTTCCGCTGCCGCCATTTACATCACTGAAGCTGTAACATCCGCCGTAACATCCACAACATCCGCCGCAGGCTATCATACCCGGCCAGCATGAATATCCACCAAGGTTTTGGCTGTTAGACCAGCATGCTCCACGTCCGACGCGGATACAATAAGATTGACCTGGTGTAACTGGAATATTATTAGCCCATACAGAGCCACCGCCGTGCCCGCCGCAGCCTGCCCAGTCGTAACGGCCGCTGCCGCCAGCGCCGATTGCTAGTACATTAACACTTGTAACTCCATCTGGGGCTACCCATGTATAATTACATGTGCCGCCAGCTTGGCCATATACACCTTCATATTGTGCTTGTCCTTTAACGGCTTCAAAATAGAATTGTTTGCTAAATGCTGTAGTTCTATACGAACCTTCAGGCATTGATGTATTACGTACACCTAGTGTAAAGTTATAATTATTAGTTGTTTCGTCACTAGATTTTCCTGGAAAAGTCATTAGTCCGTTGTTATCAATAGTTACATTAGACGGTAAGTTGCCTCTGTTAGTAATTGCCCATTCTGTAGCTGTACCGCTATTACTGAATTGAAAAGTTTCCGCAGCAGTAAGTGTTACATTATTGTTATTAGTAGTAATACTAGGATAATCGTTTGTTGTGCTAACAAATATAGTTATATCAGCTTCGTATACAACATCATATTTTGAATCAGTAATATTTATCGTTAATACTGACAATGGATCCATGCTAGCAGCCGATCCTGATAGTGTTCCACTAGATGATAGAGTTAGTCCGTATTGTGCGCCATCTCGCCACGCAAAGGTATATTCTGAATCACCAAAAGCACCTGTTACGCTAAGTGTAACATTTAAACTTTCGTTTGCATTTATATAATCTGGAAGAGGATCTCTATCAAGAGATGCGCCGCCAGCTAAAACAAATCCTGTTCCGTTACTTGTTAAAATTAGTCCAGTATTTTCAAAGTCTGCATCCTCGATTGCTAGACCACTACCTCTGTTTTTTGTTAATCCTATAAATCTTCCCATTATAATTTCCTTTTATACATGTATTTATGCTGATGTTTCGATACCAAAAACTACAGCACTAATACTTGCTTCTGATGATAATGCAACTATTTTTTGACCTGCTGCTAACACTAGACCTGTACGTTCTAGTACGTTTTTAGCAAGTAACCCTGTTTCAAATTCTATGTATTCTCCGTTAGTAGGAGTATCTGCATCTGCAATTGCTAAACTAATATTAGAAGCATCAGCACCTCTATTACATATCGATATTGTTGCAACGGCATAAGTGTCTGCTGGACATTCGTATACTGTTGTAAGTGTTGCTGCGCTTAAATCGCTTGCTGCTAATCTTCCTGTAGCCATTTTATATATTCTCCGTTATGATGATAAAAAGTAATTCAATGCAACTGGTGCACCTTTGATTCCGCCAGTAAAATTAACTTTCTGTGTTATATTTATCTGTGCATTAGTTGTAGTTGTAATTTCCTGTCCAGAAACTTTAATTACGCCTGCTGTTAAACTATTAACATTTAGTTCGCCTTGGCCTCCGCCAATTTGGCTAGCAATATAAGTTTTAATTGCCTTTTGTGTTGGAACAATATTATCACTATTAGCAGTAAACGTACCGTCTACACTAAATTCAGTAATAACAGCACCTGTGCCGCCTAGTGCAACTGCACCAAGTTGTAGCTCATTCAATCCAGTAATGTTAAACGCATCAGCATTAAGTGTTGCTACACCAGTTGATTGTTCAACGTTGAACAACCCACCAACTCTAAAGTTACCGTCTTGGTCAGTAGTGGTGTAGAACACTCTACCGCCGCCGCCAGTAAATGTTTCTTTTGTTGGATCGATTGGATTAACTGGAGTGTTAGGGTAGTTAGTATCTTCAAAATTTCCAGTACCGATATCCAAGAAGTCGTGTCCTGTTAGACGAACTTGTGAATATCTAATTCTAAATTCAATAGGATCGTCGTGATCTGGTGCATGAGTTATAGTTATTTCTGGACTTACTTGTAATTGTGCAGTATAAGGACCAGTTCCTTCAACATTTCTAACATTTACAAGTTTATAGTAATCTCCAGGAATTCCTTGGAATGTTAGGTTGGAGCCAGCTTGTGGTATTTCTGTTAATCCACTTACATTAATAAGCGTACCGGGCTGATATCTATCAGCATATCCGTCACCAACAACGTCAGCTGCTGCTGTTGCCATTCCACTACCACGATTTGTCCATGTAGGCTGTGTTAATACACCGTCGCCGATTCTAACTTCATGCGGTGCTTCTACTGTATTATTTGGATCAGTAATAGTCATTGTAGGAGCACTTGTGTATCCTTGTCCAGGATTCCATATACGAATTTCAGTAATCTTACCGTCTTCGACTCTTGCGCGAGCTGCTGTAGTATCAGCATATAATCCGCTAGCAGGTGCAGTAAACGATAATCTAGGTTCAATCGAATATGATGTTGTTTCGTTTAGCGTAGTCTCAATAGCAACACCAGTTACATGATCCCAGCCTGCTGTATCATCACTCATTTTCTTAATAGTAGCAAGCTTTGTACCGCTATTGTAAGTATCAATATATCCGTATTGACCTGCGCCTACTCCGGATGTAATATATATTGCCATGCCTACATATGCTGCATCAAGTCTAGTATCGGTGTTTGATAAAGTTATTTGTGTAGCATTACCCGATTGTGCTACATTTTCACTAGTTATATAATCAAGGCCGCCAAAGTTTTCAGCTGGATCTAATAATCTAACTTCAAATACGCCGCCATTAACTGTTTGCACTTCATCAATGAGAGCGCCGAAGCCTTCGCCTGATGGTGTAATAGTAGTGGCACCAGCTGTGTAATTTACTCCTGCATTTCCGTATTCAAGTGTAAGAATATTATTTCCGTCGGTCATAACATTTGTAACAAACGCTTCAAGTGCGTTGTTATTAACGTTACCAGTGATCGGAGTTTCAGTAATATCAACACCTTCAGCAACTGTACCAAATGCGCCGTATGATGAGTTACCGTTTGTAGCGCGAATCTTACCACCGTTCTCTGCCAAGTAACCGATGTGTCCATAGTATGAGAACACAGATACAAGTTCTGTTCTGCCTAGGTTAGTACACCATACGCCAATACCATCACTGATAATCTGTGTAAAGTCGTTAGCAACAATTGAGTCGTTACCGCCATCATGTAGATCGCCGTCAATCTTACAACCGACACAACCTGTACCAAATGTAGTTACGTTTTGTACGTACGGTGATTTGTTAATAATCCATGCGTCGAGGTGTTCTGGTCCCCAACCTGGATCAAGACTTACAAATGCACCTGCTGTTGGACGTTTTGTGCCGTAAACATTTGCAGTAGTTAGTGACCCAGATAGATCTGCTACAGTACAATTGCGCAAACCTGTTCCGTTACGCATATAAAACATATCTTCTGTTGTACTTCCGCCGACAGCATTTACATAATAACGTGCATATAATAATGACTTATAGTTTCCTGTATAAATTAAATCATGCTTAATAGCGTCAATATATCTGTGGATATCTCTTTCGCACTTTGCAACATCATATTCATAAGAAGGATATGTATCTGCAATATACGCTGTAACTTCTGCTACTAAGAATGCTCTGTTTGCTTCAAGTGTTTCAACAGCATATGTATAGTCAGTAGTAGTATTTGGAGTATTTGATCCTGCGCTTACAGGTACAGTCGAATCGCCAGTTGCACCGTTAACACCGTAGTCAATATAATCATAAATTTGTTGCCATAGACCGGCAGCATCAACACCTGCGCTCGCGCTGCCTGCTGGTGACGTTGTTACTGGATCTAATGAATTTCCTGTAGTCTTTGTAACTACACCGTGTGTAATAACGTTATTTGTAATTGCTTGTAGTCTACTAATCGCATCAAGAGTGTAAGGTGTATCACTACTATCAACTAGTACACCAGCAGGTGTAATGCGTGTTGATCGTAATTCGTCGCCGATAACTGCTGTGTTTTCAGGAACAACAATCGGCAGTACTTCTGAAAATTGTCCAGTTTTAACAAATATACTATTTTGAGGTTTACGTTCAGCTGGAACTTCTGTAGTATTACCAGCAGTAATTGCATCAGTAACAATATTAACTAGTGTTTCTGCAGTCGCTTGTGCATCAGCTTCTTCTACAAAGTCAGTATTAATATATTGGTTTAATGAGCCTCTAACTGTTGCAGGAGCAAGGTTTGATAAAATTGCATCTGTTAATGTTTTAATATAATTTAGTCCTGCTGCTGTTTCTGTTTGATTGCCTGCTGTATATGTATCTCCAGCACTATTAAAGTATGTCAATGATTGTACTCTAGAACGTGCATTGCCGCCGTGTGACAAGTCCCATATAATTGCATCAACAACAGCACCTGCATCTTCTCTAAATGCTGCTTTATCGTATACTCCTACAAGTGCAGGGTATGTTGCATCAATATATTCAACAACTTCATCTTGAATAAAGCTTCTGTTTCTCTCTAAAAGATGTTTAGCATTATAACGTATTGCACCTGCTTGAATTTGTTCTGTTGCATAACGAATAGTTTTCCAAGGTCGATCTAGTGTAACACCATACAACGGTGCTGGCTCATCAACGCCAGAAATGCTTTCGACATAAAATACATTATTAATACGACCAAGATATGCCCACTCTGGAGCATCACCGCTATTATTAACTCTTAATGCTTGTCCTGGCGTGCCTATTGGCAATCTTGTTGCGCCTGCGCCGCCGTAGTAGACAATGTCGCCCGAAGTAGTTAAGTTACCAGATTCTGCGCCCGCAACTAATAAATTCCAATTAGTGCCAGTAACATCTTGATCTGGTCTGTTCTGTTCTATAACTTCATCTGATGTATGTGCTAATACACAAATATATGAGTTTACACCATGTTGTATACTATCTCCTGCATCATAAAATGTTGCATCAGTCCATGTTCCCTTCCATTCAACACCTTCGTTTAAACGTTCCCAATATGTTGTATTCGGTGGACGGAATCCTTCATGTTTTTCAATACATAGATATGTATATCCTCCTAAGCGAACTACGTCACCTTCAATGTATTCTCTATTTGTACTATCATCTTCGTAGTCGCCAATAAAGCGAAAACCTGTTGTAAATAGATCCCAATCTGCAGGTGTATCGCTTGGCTTAGAGCCGACATTGTTTGTAATTGAAACATAACTATAACCGCCATAAGTTACAAAGTCACCTGGTTGGTAATTTGTACCGGCATCCCAGCTGTCTTCAAATTCTAAACCTTCTACAAATTGTGCCCAATTAGCTTCATCTGCTGCTAAGTTTGTAGATCCGCTTGTATGCTGTGTAGTACAAATCCACAAGCCGCCACCATACTTTACTACATCATTAATTTTATAACGTGTTGTAACAGCCCAGTCTGATTTGTATTCAATGCCTTTGTGTAAGTAATCCCACTTAGCTTGATCTGCTTCTAATCCTTCTGCTTCTGTTGCAGCACTAGTATGACCTGTATTTGCAACATAAAGTGTGCCGCCAAAGCGAACAATGTCATTAACTCTATAACGAGTATCTACATCCCATTCACCTGTCCAATAAAAGCCTTCTGAAAATATATCCCAATTAGCTTGATCTAATTCTAATCCTTCTGCTTCTGTTGCAGCACTAGTGTGTTCTTGTGTACATATGTAAACTGTGCCATTGTACTTTACAATGTCATTAACTTTATAGCGAGTTCCTGTAAACCAATTTGTTTTATAATCAAAGCCTTCTGCATAAAGATCCCACTTGGCTTGATCTGCTTCTAATCCGTCATCTGCATTTAGTGTACTTGTATGTGCTTCATTACAGACATATAAGTATCCGCCATATTTTACAATATCATTTACTTTGTAGTATGTTTCTACAAGCCAATTTGATTTCCAATCAGTACCATCTGAAATTTTATTCCAATATATTGATTGCGAATCTGTAAACATTGTCGGAGCAGTATGGCCTGCAATGCATACATATGTGTTTCCGCCATTGCGAACAATATCGTCTTTGTAGTAGACTGTAGAAGCTGCCCAGTCGCCCTTCCAAATAAATCTAATTCTACCTAATTTAAACTCTGCCATTTAAAAACTCCGCTCTATTTAATATATTTATCATTATGCTTACTTTCCGGACGCAAAGAACATTTGTGCTAAGTAATCGCCGTCTATTCCATCTGTCATATCAACATCTACAGGAATATTTATGTCAAGTCCTGAGGTTGTTGAAATACTACTTCCTGTTATTTTTACTTGTCCTGCAAATAATGTATTTGTTACTGCATCTGCGCCGCCTCCGGATATTCTACTTTGTAGATATTCTTGAATAGCTGCTTCTGTAGGAACAATATTATTTGAGTTAGCTGCAAATGTTGGTTCTTTACTAAACTCTCTAATCACAACTGCACTTCCGCCTAACTGAACTCCGCCTAAACTAAGTTCTTCTAGTCCCGATAGTTCAAAGAAATCAGCATTAATAGATACAACTCCAGTTGCCTGTTCAACTGCAAACAATTCACCAACTCGGAAGTTACCGTCTTGGTCAGTTGATGTATAGAACACTCTACCGCCGCCTTCTTGAGTAACTTCGTTAAACGGTTGCGGTTCATTTTCAGAAACATATCCTTCAAGATACAGCTGAGGATATGCTGTACTAGTTGTGTTACCGGAACCGATGTCCAAGAAGTCGTGTCCTGTTAGACGTACCTGACTGTATAATTCTCTTAATATCAAAGTCTCATTATGGTCTGGTGAGTTTTCATTAGTCAATGGCGGACTAACTTCAATAGTTACGTCAAAGTTAGGCGATGTTCCTGACTGCGACACAATCTTCGTTAGTCTATAGTTAATGTCATTAATTCCGTTGATAACAACGTTTGCACCAGGTCCGGGAACTAATGACACATTCTTAAGATTTATACGTTTCCCAGTTTGATAAATGTCTGCAAATCCGTCTCCTGTAATTTCTGCTGTAGCAGTAACATATCCTTCACCTCTATTTGTAAACACAGGTTGCGGTAATACACCATCGAATATTCTCGGTGCATCTAATGCATCAATAGTATTTTCGTTATCAAATACTAATACTCCTGGAGTTGATGTATAGTTGGATCCGGGATCATATATTGTAAAGTTTTGAATTCTACTCGAACTTACTGCTACTCTTGATACAGCACCTGCACCAGAAGCATATTTGTAAACATCGTTAGAGTTTTGATTCCAATTCCACAATTCGTTATCGAGAGCATATACTCCGTCTACAGGTGATTGTATTGTAAATTGTGTACTATCTTCATCAAAGAATTTCCAAGTATACCCGTCTTTAGATCTAGCAATAACTTGAGTTCCGGTTGTATCAGGCCAAGCTAAAAATTGACCATTTTGATAAACTACTCTAAAAAAAGCAGATACAATAGGTAAGTTTGATAAATGACCATCATCGTTATACCAAGTTATGCCGTCAAAACTATAAGCAGCTTTAACCTCGTTTCCTGTACCTCTACCTACTGCAACAAATCTTCCATTTCCGTAAGTAAGATCGTCCCACTCAATATTAATAGGTAAAAGTGTTAAACTTTCGGTCCAAGAATTTCCGTTATCAGTAGAATACGCACCTTTGCCGTCTTGTTTTATAACTACCCAAGTGCTGTTACCGTAAGCTATACCTGTAGTAGATGCGCCGCCGCCGATAGTTGAGAAAGAATTAACAGATAAGTTGCCTCCATTTTCATCAAATGTTTGCCAAAGACTAGCATTTCCGTCAATGGCAATATGATTACCAATGTCTGTGTTTACTGCCATAACAACATATTGGTTAGCTGATAAACCTATACTACTCCAACTGTTTGAATTTGTATTATATCTATAAACTGTATTGTTATTTTGATATAAGAAATAAGCACTTGTGTTATATGTTGTTACCATTTTTGGATAATTATTAAAAAATCCAGTTCCGGTTATATCAGACACATTAGAAACAAAACTAGTTCCGTTTGTACTAATTGCAGAATCGCCATTTTCGTTTACTGCTATGTAAGTACCGTCAACATACGCCATACTTAATATACTAGAACTACTTGCAAAAGTTCCAGGCCAAGATAATGTATTTGTAGATTCTGTCCAACCTGGATCATCAATAATTACTCTTGGTTCTAAACTATATCTAGTAGTTGAATTTAACTCAGTTTCGATTGGTCTGCCTGGATATAAGTTTTCCCATCCATTAGTATCGTTGTATTCTTTACTGATGATTGCAACTTTAGTTGTTTCGTTGTATCCACTAATATAGCCATATTGTCCTACACCTTTACCAGAAACAATTACAATTCTCATTCCTATATATTTTTCAGGTGTACCAGTGTCGTCTGATGCAGCTAGTATTATTGATCCAGTATCTCCGCCTTGGGCATTGTTAAGCAAATATTGATAATTTATTCCGCCCGGTGTGCTTGAATCAGAAGGATCAATTAATCTAATTTGTGATATAGCATTATCTCTATATTCTTCGTACACTACATTTGCATTAATTCCTGTGCCTGCTATTGTGCCAGTTGCACTAGTGTAATTTTGGCCAGCATGTTCATAACCAAATGCAATTAATTCATTACCATTAGTGTGTACTATATCTACTTGTGCTTCTAGTGTTTGGTTATTTATTTCAGCAGTAATCGGTGTTTCAGTTAAACTAAATCCTTCTGCTCTAGAACCGTATGTACCATAAGAATTGTTACCATTTGTAGCACGTAAGATTCCGCCGTTTTGCGCAAAGTATCCAATATAACAAAAATATGTAAACACACTTACAAGTTCTGATCTGCCGCCATTTAGTGCCCAATAACCAATACCGTCACTTATTACTTGTGTAAAATCATTTGCTACTATGGATTTATTACCGCTGTCGTGTAAACTACCGTCAATTTTCATACCAACACATGCTGTGCCAAAAGCAGTAACATTTTGAACATAACACGATTTATTAGTAATCCATACACTTTCGTCGTCTGATCCTGTTCCTGGATCGAGACTTACATATGCTCCACCTGTAGGAAGTCGAGTATTATATTCATTTCCTCCAATTGGCAAATCTCCTGATAGCCCTTGAAGTGTCATGTTTCTTATTCCACTACCATTATTAACGAAGAACATGTGACTAGTTTCGTATCCAGCAGCTGGTGTAATCACGGTACTTCTTAATTCGTCGCCGACTAATGCACAATTTCTAGGAACTTTAATAGGCAATATCTCTTCATATATTCCAGTTTTAATAAAAATAGTACTATTAGTAGTATTAGTATCGACATTATTTAAAACATATTCACATGCATACTTTACAGTTCTAAACGGAGTGTTTAATGACTTTCCGGCATATGATTCGTCAATTCCGTCTATGCTTACATAAAAAACATTTTCTACAACTTCAAAATCTTGCCAATTAATAATAGATCCAGATGAAGATAGTACAGAACCTGCATTACCAATAGCATTGCGTATAGTTGATAATCCGTCGTGTGTTCTTAAATCGCCTATTGAGGTTAATACATTACTAGAAGTGCCTTGTAATAGAACTCTCCAATAATTTTCATTTGTATTTTCAATATCTAAATCTGGACGATTATCACTTTCAATTCCTAAATGTTCATTAATACAAATATATGCTGTACCTGCGTAAGTAACTACATCACCTAAATGGTATTCAGTATTATCTGTCCATTCTTTTTTCCATTTTCGACCTGTTACTAAAATTTGCCATTTAGAATCATCTGTATTTGGTTTTACAGCAGTACTGTCGCCTACTGCAATATAAAGATACCCCTGGTCTCTTATAACATTGCCAGTTTTATATGAAGTTATTTCTGACCAGTCGCCTAAGTGTGTGTAACCTGCAACTAGTAATTCCCAGTCTCCTGTGTCTTGCAATATGCCATTTACACTAGGTACACTATTTAAATTGTTAGTTAACGCAGTATATGTATATCCGCCATATAAAACAATATCACCTTTTTTATATTCTGTAGCACTTTCCCATAAACTTTCATATGTTAACCCAGGTATATATACTTCCCAATTAGATTGATCTTCTCTTAATGTTGTAGTTGAAGTGTGTCCTTGTAAAGCTCTCCATAAAACACTGCCACTTTTAACAATGTCATATTTTTTATATCTAGTTGTAGTAGTCCAGTCGCCTTTATATTCAATACCTTCTACAAATATTTCCCACTTATTTTGATCTTCTTCAAGACCTAATGCTAATGTTTCTGCACTAGTATGTCCAGTTAAACATCGATAACTAATAGCACCGTATTTTACAATATCTTTAGCAACGTATCTAGTGTTAGTTTCCCAATCAGCTTGCCAACTATCTGAGGTAGTTAAAATAGTCCAACTTGGCTGATTATCTTCTAGACCAAGTGCTTCGTCTGCTGCTGATTGATGTTTGGAAGAACAAATATAAACAATACCGTTGTTTCTAACAACATCTCCTAGATCATAATATGTATCAATTGTCCATTCATTTAGCCAATTATATGTAGTTGCAACAATTTTCCAATTTGATATATCTGCAGGCAAGCCTAAATTATTTACAATAGTTGAAGTGTGTGCTGTTACACATTCATATACATATCCTTTAAACTTTACTATATCACCAGGTGTATAATACGTTTCGCTTGTCCATACATTTTTCCAAGCTTTTCCGTCAAACATTAATTCCCATTTTGAATTAGCATCATTAAGGTCAGTACTTAAATTATCAGTATTTGATGTATGTCCGATCAAACAAACATATGCTTTACCATTGTAGTAAACAATATCGTCTTTGGTATAAGCTGTGTCACCTGTCCAATCACCTTTCCATCTAAATCTGATTCTATCTAAATTAAAATTTGCCATTTTCTACTCTCTTATAATCCGTTAGACGATGAATTTTCATCGTATGTGAAACTGTGGTTTACTCTTGCTATTAATTCGCCTTCGTCGTTTACATAGTAAGATATGTTGCGACCATCCCAACGAAATTGTTCATAATTTAAATTTTCATATACTAAATTATGATCAACATCTCTTCCTTCATAAAAATCTTGTCCTTCTTCAAAACTAGAATAGTTTTGTGACGGATCTCCGGGTTTATTTATTGTAATCTCGTCAACGGTTGACATCTGATCTATTTTACCAATAAACAACTCGCCGTCGTCAGTTCTACGTAGACCGTAAAAATATCGATCAGGTATTGCGCCGTTTATGTGATCTGGTGTTGTTCCTGTGTAATTTGACATAACTTTTCCTTATACAATATCTACGTAACTAATAACTGCATCTAGTGCGTTGTCGCCACTAGCAACTAAATATAATTGATTAGTTGGAGCAAGTATTAATTTTTCGCCTGCTGCCAGTGCTTTTAAACTACTATTCGGTGGTATCATAACATCTTTCATTAAATAACCTTCAACACTTGTATCGTCATGCACTAATACACTTGCATAAACAATAAAATCTGTTAGATTAGCTAAATTAAGTCCAATTATAGTTGAACGTGTAACAGCATCTGTTTCTATTGCAAGGATAGGAACATTTCCTACTTCTTTAACTACTTTGTTTTTAAATTGTGTTGCCATTTCTTTATCCTAAAGTTAATACATATTCAATTGCTAGATCTTCTGCTGCGTTTACACTAATCGATCCTGTTGCACCTGCAACAGATACCCAACTAAATCCATCCCAAATTTCAAGATATCTTTGTTCAGTGTTATATCTTGTCATACCAGTTTCGCGATAAGCTTCTTCTGGACGCTCACCATTAGACCCAACTGGTACAACAAATCCACCTGTACCTTCAATCTTAAAATATCCACTTCCGCTTTGTTGAAAATAAAGTATACCGTCTGGTGTTCTATTAGTTATTGAACTATCTTTAAATGATAGTTCGTCTATTACAACTTCGCCTGTACCATTAGCACTTAATACTAAGTCAGTGTTAGTAGTTGTTGTTTCAATAACATTTCCATCAATTGTTATATCGTCAACAACAATTTTAGGTGTATTCAATCTATTTTCGTCAATGTCTACAACTTGACTGCCGCCAACATAAAATCTTAGGGTATCGTCATTTGCACCAGGAGTTGCTTCTGCTGTAATGTATGTGTCTAAGTCTAGATCATATATACCATTGAGTGCAATCCAGTTTCCGTCATACCCTTCAAATAAATTTGTATCAGTATTATAACGAATCATACCTAGTTCAGGAGTTGGACGACTTGCTGTATTTCCTGACGGAAGTTGTAGTGAACCGGTGCTGTTTATTCTAATAATGCCACTATCTGCATCTAAATCAAGATCGCCGCTTAGACTCTCAATAGTGTTGCCGCTTATTCTTAAATTGCCAGTATCTATTCTATCACCAGTGATAGTAGTTGTACTGCCAGCAGTATTAATAGTTAAACCGCTGGTTGTATCAATATTAAATTCTGAACTAGTAAAGTCAACGGTTCCGTCTGCTTGATTTACATAAAAGAACTCACCAACTCTAAAGTCACCTCTATGGTCAACTGAACTATATCTTATTTTTGCATTGTTTAGCTCAACTACTTCGTTTGCTTGTATGACGGTATTTGGATCGTTATCAACTTCTTTGCCATTACCAATATATGCAAAGTTTTGACTGATCAAATACATTAATACGCCGTTGCCGTCGCCGTAAGCACCATAGTTACCGTAGATACTTGCACTAGCAATTGAGCGAAGTTCGCCGCCGAAGTCTGTTCTATCTACAAGTGATATATAACCGGCAGTTGCTCCTCCACTAAATCTTAGATCCTGCGAGTTTAGTGCATCGTCTTCTATTACATTTGAACTATCATCACCATTAAAGTGAAGCAGCAATACTGTATTAGTGTCACTAGTAAACTCTGCTAGCGGAACACCAAAGTTAGCATTATATCTTGCTAAACCTTTTGATATTCTTACTTCATCAATATATCCTTCAAAGAATGATAAAGCACCGGTATATAATGCTCCGATTATTAAAGGTTTTGCAACACCGTAATCTGTATTGTCTGTCCATGAACCGACACTAGTACCATCAACATAAAGTGTTCCGGTTGTACCGTTTCTTACATAAGCTAAATGATTCCATGTGTTAATTGTTAGGTCAGAACTACCTGTTATTTGATAAGCGCCATCAATATATACTTGAGGTGTTAGGCCATTTAAATTTATAGATACTGCATTATCAACAATTGCTCCGGCTCTAAAATCAAATATTCTAGATACTTGCGATGATGTTGGATAAACCCATGTTTCTATAGTAAAGTCGTCTGTTCCAAATCCAAAATCATTATTAGCAGCAATACTTAGATAATCATCAACGCCATCTAAAAATAAACTACTTGCGCCAAACTTTGCTTGATCTGTTTCTAGAGCAGCATTACCGTAACTGGTGATAGACTTTCCGCCACGCTCGCCAGCTTCTTCTAATCCTGTTAAATTTCCTGTGATATAAAATTTATCATCAGCATCAACACTATCAATAGTTCCACTTGCTAATAGTGTAACACCGTCAGTGTCGTAATATTCAAATGTTTCGCCTGCAACAAACGATCCGTCTAATCCGTCTACTCTAACAGCAGTTTGACCAGTTCCTTTTAAACCGGTTGCACCGTCTAGCGCATACAAACCTTTGTCTGCAAAATAAGTAAAACAATTTAACCATTCGACTCTTGCGCCGTTAGTAATAGTAAGTGCATCAACTCCCGGTGTAATAAACGTTACACTATGAAATAACATTGCTGCTTCTCTAGAAGCAGCATCAACTGCACTACCATCTATAAGTGCACCTTTACCAGCGTCTCCTTGATCAAATCCTCTTGGATCTTCTGATGATGTTATACTGCCTTGAGTAATTACACTTATGTTTCTTACATACGGAGAGCGTGTTTGTACGTTACACCCCGGAGCAAACTTAAATGCGTAACCATCATCGTTTATACTATCGTAGTAAAAATCTGCAATAGTAATATCTTCAACCGTAGTTTCTCCGTTAAGCATAAATGCATCATTTGACTGGGTTGCAGTTGTAGGTACAATTTTAACACTTCTAATGCTGTGTCCTTTAACCGTAACTCCAGCAGGAACCGTCATCGGAAACGTTTCTTCGTATACTCCTGGGTAAATGTGGATAGTATCACCGGCAGTAGCCTGTGTTAGTGCGTATGTTAAACTTCTGTAAGGATCGTTTGGGTGATCTCCGCTATACGTATCGTCGCCATTTTCAGCAACATAGAGTATATTTCCTTGACGTAATGCAAGGTCAACTCCGTCAACTTCTAGTGCTGTTGTAGTAACCGTTCCTGCAAAAAAGTTGTCTGTATGCACATCAGCCCATTGTTTTCCGCCACTAGCTGGATCACTACCTAAAGAATATACTCCAGTTACATCAGGAATAATATTACTTGCAATTTCTGCGTTGAATGTAACATTATCCGTGTCGGCATCACCGAGTGTAATATTGCCTTCTGCTGTAACCGTGCCACTAGCAGTAATATTACCATAGACGTTTGTGTCTGCAAAAACTTCAACAGAACCTGTACCGTTTGGACTTAAATTAATATTTTTGTTATTGTTGTTAGTACTAATAACATTATTTTCAACATCAAAATCATCAATAACAAGTTTATTTTGATAGACAACATTGTTAGCAGTACCCAAAGAAAGTGTACTTGTGTTAGAAAATATTTGATTACCAACAATAGATACATCTGCAATATCTGCTCGTGTAGCAATTTCTAATTGTGGTGCTCGTGTTGTTCCAACAACGTCTAAGTCATATTGAGGAGTATCATTGTTAATACCGATACGGCTGTTATTAACATCTAGATATAGTAAATCGTTCTCAAAGGCTAAGTTTACGTTTTCACGTAAAAGGTTTGCCTTTAAGAGCGGACCACTTATGCGACCTATAGCCATCTCTTCTCCTCAATACGGGGATCCTGTCCCTCTAGCCAAATTCTCATCCCTAAGGCTCTTTGCTGGCTAACCACAGTATGGACCTGTAGAATAGGTCTACTCTACATTATAATTATTTATCGTTTTTGAAGATTATCCTAGTACTATGGTATAGATATCGACTAATTCTTTGAGGACGTCTTCTGTAACTTCTTCACCCTCGCCGGCACTTCGTTGCCATGCTGTACCGTTATAGGTTTCTAAATAACCTTCCTCTGTATTCCAGCGAGTGTCTCCAGTATTTGGTGCTACTGGACGTTCTAGTTCAGTTCCGTAAGGAACAACTATGCCTGTTGTTGAGTCGAATTTAACGAACCCTCTATCAGTAGTTTTAATAGTAAATGTATCGTTTGTTGTGTTTAATAGATTACTATTTTCAATATCGATATTAAATATTTCAACTATACCTGTACCGTCTCTTCTTAATTCTATATCAACATTACTATTGACACTAGTTAAATTATTTTCATCAAAATATAAATTTTCGTTAGTTAGACCGTTGAGTCTTAATCCGTAGCTTTCTATTTCAGCTGTATTAACTTCATTTGCACGTATTAATATTTGATTGTTTGTGTCGTGCGCATCAATGCTAGTTTGTCTGTCTTGAGAATAAATGCCGCCAAAACTTAGATTAGAACTCGAGTAACCTTCAAATAGATCTGTATCAGTGTTGTATCTAACGCCGCCTTCAACTTCTACAACATTAATAGTTGTATCTCTTGAAAGCACTAGTCCTGGACTTGTGTCTATATTTAAAATTTCAGTTTGTGGAGAAAGATTTAAATCACCGTCAATCGTTGTTATTTCATTGCCAGCAAATCTTATGTTACCCGTGTCAACACGTTCTCCATCAATGTATGTAATGTCAACACCGTTTCTTACAATAATAGATCCTACACCACTAAAATCAATTTCGTTAGCATCTATACTTGTTGTACCAGTTTCGAAATCTACAAAAAATGCATCTCCAACCCTAAAGTCGCCGTCTGCATCTGTTGATGTATGATATATTTTGCCGCTGTTTATTTCTACTACTTCGTTTGCCGAAATAGTTAAAGTTCTATCATTAGTAACACTATTGTCAACGCCTATATATGCAAAATTATGTCCAATTAAGTACATCAATGTGTCTGCGCCGTCAGCATAAGCGCCATATGTTCCATAAACGTTAGCTGATCCGATTGAGCGAATTTCAGCACCGAATGTAGTTCCATTAGCACCTAAGCCTAGAATACCCTGTGTTGCATATAATCCTTTGCCTGCAAAATATGTAAAGCTATTAAGCCATTCTACTCTTACACCGTTAGTCATTGTAATACAATCTACACCCGGAGTTATGAATGTAGCACTATGAAATAGCATACTACCTTGAGGAGTACTTGTATCTAATATTGCGCCGTCAATTAATGCACCTTTACCTGCATCACCAGATAAAAATCCTCTAGGATCGTCAGCAGTTATTGTACTACCTTGTGTGATAACGGTTATGTTTCTTACATATGGAGATCTTTCGGCAATCGTTGCTCCTGGAGCAAAGCTAAAAGCATATCCTGTATCGTTTAAACTATCGTAATAAAAATCTTTTATAGTTATATTTTCAATAGTTGTATTTTGATTCATTCTAAATGCATCATTAGTGTTTGTTGCTAGTGTGGGTTTAATAATAGTATTTCTTATATCTTCGCCACTAATAGTAACATTTTCGGGTATTTCTAAGGGAAAGTTTTCTGCATACTCGCCTGGATAGATATGAATAGTTACTGGCCCAGAACCACTAGCATCTGCAACACTTAATGCATGTTCTAAAGTTAAAAAAGCACCGTGTTGATGATCTCCAACATTGGTATTATCTCCCAAAGTCGAAACATAAAAAATATTTCCCTGTCTTAGAGCTAGACTAGTATCATCTAAAACTAAAGTACCAACTTCTACTCGTTGGCCGTTTAAAAGATTACTATATAAATTACCCCATCGTTTAGTAACACTACCTAAATTTCGTGTACCACCAGAAGAAGGTATTATATCACTATCAAGGTCTGCTTCAAATACTAAACTATCAGCATCACTATCACCGAACTCAATATTACCACCAATAGTAATATCACCGGTTGAATGTAATGCCCCAGTAATATTCCAATTAGAATTTATTTCTAAAGTGCCAGTGCCGTTTGGCCTTAGTTCTAGGTTAGTATCATTAGATCTACTACTAATAGTATTTTCGTCAAAGAGTAATTCGTCAGTTGCTATTGTAGTAGCTTGAATTTCAGAACCTGCTGACAATTCGATATTAGCACCTAGGTTATTAATTTCATTATTTTGAATGTTAACATTAGGAGCAATGTTAGTTGTAGTGCTTTTTAAGTTTGTTGATTTAACCGTACTAGGAACTTGTAGGGCATCACTAGGTCCATCAATATTAACACCTATCTTTTTAGTATTAACATCTAAGTGTAAAAGAGGAGTTGGTGCAGCAACTAGGTTTGTAGATTGATAAAATCTTAAATCAATACCATTTCTTTTTAAGTTATCTGCTAGTACGCCGCCGCCTATACGGCCATTTTTTGGTTCTGCCATAACCCTCTCTCCTTTGACATATTGTATTTATTTGTCAAAGTTGTGAATTACGGTTACGTCTTTGCCAAAAGGAACAGGACTTGTAAATTCTATCCACCAACCTGTTCCTGTACTTGTGTATGGTGCATTTGGTCCAGTTATATCTACTTCTGCTGTTTGTCTAATATCGTAGTTATTACCGGGTATTTGTAGTACATTTTCGATAAGAACTAAAATATTTTCACTAGCAGCTGGAACAGGATAATCCGAATCGCCACTTTGTAATTCTCCAAACACAGTTTCCGTAGCATCGCCTGTTCCGAGATTCTGCCAAATAATTCCCGGATCTTGATTAGGTTCTTTAAAGCGAATTTCTCTCCAAGCGCCGTTTTGATAAGCTTCTAGTTGATTGTCGGTAGTGTTATATCTTATCTGTCCTTCGTTAGCAGCAGTATTAACAGCAGGATATGTTACGTCTCCTGCAAAGCCGGGCTGTTCATTATAAGGTCCTTTAGGAACAACCATCGCACGTTGGCTGTCTACAATAACTTGATCGTCAATATCATACTGCACACCTTTGCCTGCAATACTTCTAAGATTAGTAGTTTGACGTTTTAATAATCTCATTACACTTCCAAATAACTAATAGTTGCTGCTAAGTTAGTTAAACTTCCTCCGATGTCAGGTTCTGCAACAAACACAATTTTATCACCTTCTTCTAATACAACTCTTTCCGAATCAAAAGTAAATGTTTCAGCAGCTGGTAGTTCTAAATCTCTAACAACTATAGTAACATTATTACTTAGAGGTTTTCCAGCTGGAACAATATGCATGTCAAATTTTGCTGTGTCAGTAAGATCTTGATTACAAACTAAAATGTTTGTTATAGCAAATGTTTTTCCGACTGGCACACCAGTTGAACCTAGTTCACTTCCGATTATATCTAATTGATTATTTTCTAACTGTGCGTTTAATACTGCCATTGTTTATCCTTAAAATAACATTCCAAAAAGTAATGCTCTATTCTTACTTACTAATTCGTCTCGGTTGTCTTCTGAATTTACGAAATAAATTCCAGTTTTACCACTATACTGATTGCTTGTATATACTTTTATACCTTCAGTAGGAGCAATAGGCTCTAGTGATACATCATCTGTATGAGGAGTATAATCTATTTCTAAAACATCTTCAACTCTTACTGACCCTGTGCCCGGAGCTCTTAAAATTAAATCTTCATTACTCGACATAGTTTCAATAACCGTGCCAGCAATTCTTACTTCTTCAAATTCCCAACGATCTCTATAAATTGTTGATATTGTTTCACCGTCTATGTCAAATTTAATTTGACTAGGATTTCCTGTACTTTCAAAGTCGTCAATTGTTATACTAGTAATAGTATCACTACCGTCACCAATTTGACGAAGGAAAACTGTAGCAAATGCAAAGTCAATTGCATTGTCTACATATTTTTTGTTTGTAATGTCGTCGTCATCGGTAACGTTTAATTCGTAATCGACGGTCCCGCTTACACTAACAACACCGTTTCCACTATTAATAAGATATAAATCGCCGCCGCCTGTACTAATAGAATCTGTTCTGATACCAACTAAGTTTGCTGATTCGTTTCTAAAAACAAATCCGCCTGTTTGAAGCACTCCGTCAGACGGTCTTCTCCAAGAAATATCTTCGTCAAATACAAAATATGCATTACTAAGAGTACCTCTATCTACTTCTAAGCCTGAATCATTTCCGTTAACACTATTAATACCGTCACCAGTTTCACCTGCGTTTAAAGTTATAATATTATCAGCAATTGTAGTTATAGTTGATTCAACGGTTGTTGTAGTACCTTGAACTAACAAGTCGCCAGTTATTACAACTTGACCGTCATTGAACCCAGTATCAAGTGTAATCGAGCCGCCATCTTCGACTCTTACTCTATAATCACCATTTGGTACATTTATATATTTTGACATTTGTTAATTCCTTTAATAAGGGGGATTTCTCCCCCTTATAGTTTATATAGCAGTTAGAACAATCTGATCGCCTGACGAATCGTCGTATTGTGACATTTCCCAAGTATAACGATTGCCGCTAAAGTCTGTTGCTACACGCTTTGTAATTTTAGCAATTGCAACTTCTGCACTTCCGTCGTTGAGTGTGCCCAGCATTTGAATTTCGCCATTTGCATTTGGTGTAGTTTCTACTAGTGTGCCAGTCTCAAAGTCTGCTGAATCTGGACCTGTAATACTTTCGCCATCTACAAAACTATCATTTGCTTCACTTAGTACAACAAATGTTTTTGCACCACGTTGCTTGATAATCATGTAGTCTGTTGCTAGTGCGTCACCGAAGTAGCCGCTTAGTCTAATACCAGCGTTCTCGTCGCCGGGTGTGTTTGTGCCAAATGTTCTAATTACATCAACACCGTTTACATCTTTTCTTAATGGACGTCCCATAATGATTTCTCCTTTGTTTAATCATTGCCGTTCTAGGGTCTACGCGGCGAGTACCGCATAAGTCCTACTCGAAGGTAGGCTCCTATATGACAATAGTATTTATCAATCTTAGTTGATAGTACATTCAATAAAAAAGGGCAGCGTTGCCGCTACCCTTTGTGTGTTTATTAACTAAAAAGTTATTAGCTGAAGCTAACGTTGCCGTTAGTAATACCAACTTGACCTAGGTAATCAGCTGCATTGCCTAGTGACGATGCAGTGTTATTCAACTCAACATATCCATAACGTGTCATGAACGATACTGTTGGTTCGAATGTACTTGGGTCTAGTACAACGCCTGAGCTCATTAGTGGGATGTATGGGCAGTAGAATGCCGCTGCATCTGATTCACTTGAACCTTTGTAGCCGATTAGCACTGGGCTATCGTCTGCTGCATATGTGTTTACATATACTTTCATTGCGTTGTTCAATGTACCAACCATCTTAGTGTTAGTTGGTGCTTCGAATGTACCTTCTGTTGTACGTGCAAATGCCGAAGTAGTTGCAGATTGTAGTAGTGTTAGCGCGAATGGCGAAACAACTGCCCAGTTACCTGCGCCACGACGTGTACGCTGTGCAATCAAGTTACTTACACGGTTGATTTGTACTGCTAGTGCAGCATGCTCGTCACCGACAAAAGTAGCTGTACCTGATACTGCTGCTTGGTCATATGTTTCGTATATACTTGCTAGTGTGTTAAGAGATGCTAGGACCTCTTGGTCAATCTCAGCAGTAATCTCTTGTGCAAGAGCTGCCATGATTTCTGCTTCAACATCAATGCCATGCATTGATTGTGCGTCTTGAGCAGCTTCGAATGTCCAACGTGCGCTTAGTTTGCGTGTTTTCGCTTCGACAGTTTGTTTCAAGATCTGGATTGACATTCTGTTACCAGCTGCGCCTTCTAGTGCTGCTGTTGCTGCTGCTTTTGCAGTAGTTGTGTTACCAGAATATGCTTCCGCAATCTTGAATGGGCTTAGAGCTTCTTCGCCTGCAACTGCGCCACTTGCGCCTGTACCTGCTGTGTCGCTATAGCGAACACGTAGTGTGTGGATTTGACCCACTGGACCTGTCATTGGCTGAACACCAACAAGTTCGTTTGCAATAACTGTTGGCATTACACGACGAATAACTGGTAAAATAACTCTGTTTAGAGTTGCGACATTACCGGCAGAAGTAGCACCAGCTGTTGCAGTTTCACTCAAATACTTGCGAGTATTTTCTAGTGTTGCTGCCATAACTGACTTTTTGTTGCCTTGAAGGCCTTCAAGAAGTGCTGTCTTCGTGTCCTGCCAGCGACTTTCTAATAGTTCTGACATTATTATCTCCTTAATTATAATCCAGCTAGACGACGAATGTCTAATACATTACCATCATCTGCTTTTTGTCTACTAACGTTAGTTTGTGACTGAGTGTCACGGTTGCCTGTAATTTCTTTGCCTTCTGCTAATACTGCCTTCTGCTTCGCTGGACCTTTACTATCAATAACTGACGGTAGATACTTGTTAAACGCCGCATTTAACTTCGGTGTTTGTACTGATTCCAGTAAGTCTGTCATAATCTCTTTTTGATCCTTTGATAAAGGAGCAATAAGTTCATTAATTGTTTTTTCACGCTTTGCTGATTCAATTAGCATAGTTTTTTCTTTGTTAACTGATTCTGCAAGTGTTTTTGCTTTTGCTGCAAATGCTTTTGCTTCTGCTAGCTGCTTGTCTTTAGCTGCAAGCACTTGCATTAGCTTTGTTGTTTCTGATTTCTCGTTTAAGTGAGAAGTCATATACTCGCCTGCAAATGCTTCGAAGATTTTACGACCAAAGTCGTTGCTACGTGCTGTGTCAATATCTTCTTTAAGTGCAGTAATTTCACCTTTAAGTGTTTTACCGACCATTTCCGATACTGCTGTAGCACTTCTTTCGACAAAGTCTTTTTTGACTTTAGCGAAGTGTGTTTTAGCTTCACGTACAAGACGTACTTTTGTTTCTGCTAAATCTTTTTTGTCTTCATAAAATTCTGCAATTTCTGAAGATAGAGCTTCTACTACAAACTCTTCAAGCTTGGCATAATTTTCTGCCATTGCTTTCTTGTCTGCACGTAGTTCTTGAATTTCACCTTGTAGTTGTTCTACTACAAAGCCTTTTAGAAGATCTGCGTTTTCACGCATTTTAACTGCATATTTCGCTTTAGCTTCAGCTAAACCTTTACGGTCTTCAGCAAATTCTGCAATTTCTTCTGCTAGGCGCTCAGATAACATTGTATCGATTGCTTCAACCATTGTGCTTTTATCATGCTCATACTTCTGTGCGAATTCTTCGCGAAGTTCAGCAGTTGCAGCGCGGCGGTTTTCAGCGACCTTTGCTTCCCAAGCTTCTTCAATTTGTGCTCTGACTTCTTCATTAACTACATCGTTTTCAAAGAGTGTTTTCAGTGCATCTATCATTACTCTCTCCTAGTTTACTGGAGTTTGTTGATTATGTTAATCAACGATTCCTTAAGATACTTTTGTGCCTTGTTGTCGTGTTTTGTTGCCTGTGCTAATTCATATGCCTTCATTCCCCCACGTGCATTCATCAAATGTTCATAAATTGGTGTAGGATATGCACCAGGGGCGCTAGGCTGAGCCACAACGTCCACGGTGATTATTTCAAAGTCAGAAACGGTATTACTGCCGTCTTCTGCTACATTACCGCTACCACGCGACGAGACACCTAGTTTAACGCCGCTTTCCAGCATTGTTTTAACTAGGTTCCCCATCGGTGTTGGTAAAATTTTCAATTTTCCGTAACCGTTGTCACCATCCATCCAACATTCAGTTATCATATGGCTTACACGGTCAATGTTTATATTAAGTCCTTCTGGATGATCAACTTCTCCGAGAACACTAAATCCTCCACTAATTTGATCATTGAGAGTTTTGACAGCCCTGCCAATTTCATTCACAGGATACACTCGCTGATTAGCATTTCGAACACCACCTTGGATCATAATACCTTTCATATAAAGGTCTTTTCCTTCGTTGGCATTCTCGAGTACTACATTAGCTTGGTCGAATGTCAAATGCTCTCGTAAGTTTATCATCTAGTTTTCCTTAATCTTGCTTACTTAGCGCGACTTGATACTTTGTTAAGAGTACTTGTTGCAGCTTTGTCAGCAGTTTCAGGCTTACCTTTTTTCTCTGCTCCGTGACCTGGCTCTGTTTTGCCAGCCTTTGAAGCTTTCCCGCCTGGTACATTGATGTTACCTGTGCCTATATCTTTTGGATTCTGGTCATTTAGTGCTGAACCTTTGACCTTTGATCCTGCACCTGCTTCACCGTCGTTAGCTGTGTCGCCACGTGCGATATTTGCACTTGTTCCACCCATGTTGTTTGGACCAGCTGTTGCCGACTTAGTGTTTGCACCGTTGTCGCCCATTGTTGCTGATACTTTTTCTACATATTCACGCATTTGCTCACCTGCGCTTTTTGCTGATTCGTCAGTTTCTTCTTCTGCTTCTTCAACTTCTTCGTCAGCAGCTTCTTCAACTTCTTCGTCGTCTGATTCAAAAGCAAACGCTTCTTTTTCTTCTTCGTCGTCGCCTTCGTCGTCCATGTCCATGTCGTCGCCTTCGTCGTCGCCTGCCATCATTTTTTCAAATTCTGCTTTAAGGTCGTCAAGTGCGTCTTCAAGGTCTTCTACACGATCTTCAACATCGCCTTCTTCACCTTCGTCGTCCATATCCATGTCGTCGCCTTCTTCGCCATCGTCCATGCCTAGGTCTGCCATCATGTCGTCTGTTGGATCGCCGCCCATGTCATCGTCTGCTTCAACTTCAAATGAATCCATGTCAAAGTTTTCCTCAACTTCATCATCGTCGTCATCGTCAGCTGCTTCGTCTAGGTCTTCATCTGACTCATCTACTTCTTCATCATCAGCTTCGTCTAGGTCTTCATCTGACTCGTCTACTTCAGCTTCGTCTTCAAGTAGTGACTCATAGATATCACGTGATTTTTCTACCACAATCTCGTGGAATAATTCTTCTGCTGCTGCCTTATCTTCGTTGATAAGAAGCTCTAGCATTTTTTCAAATTTATTTTGATCTGCCATTTTAAACTCCTATAAATGTTTTTGGTGTACAGAAGAAAACTCCTGTACGGGGCTGTCATAATGTATTTACATAATTGTCGAAAAAGTATGCAGAAATAGGCTCAAAACGAGCCATTTTCTTAACGGTTTTCTAAATTTGAGAAAACTTCAATGAAATCTTCGACATATATGTGTTCAAGATTAGATAATTTTGAAAATTCTTTCGGTACAAATCCATTTTTTCCTATTACTCTTATATATCGTTTTTTAGGAAATTTTTGTATAGTAGTTACGGTTTGTTTGAGCCAGTTACCGAAATATGTAGCTTTATCAGTAGTTTTTTTATAGTTAAATGTTCCTGAATATATATTGTTTACATTTTGACCTAGACCTTGATAATCAAAACCTAAAATATAAATTTCTTCGTTATCGTGATCACTAGCCATATGCATTGCTGTAGGGCCGCTACTCCAACCTTTGGATGTAGGAAAAAAATTAAAGTTTACAAACTTATTAAATGCTTTATTACGATTTGTCCAAACTTCGTGGTTATTTTGATATCCTGCTTTGTTGATTTCAAGAATCATCTTAGTATCAACTGCAACAAGATAATCAGGAGCAAACTCTCTATACAGAGCATTACATCCGTATGTAGATCCGTGTTCTTTCAATGAAGATAGATCTATCGGCTTACGACTAGTGCCATTTCCCAATACAAATGCTATTTTTTTCAATAATTATACTCCGCCAGCTTCTGCGTTTGCTGCTATACCATACATCTGTCTGATGAAACCTAGTTCATTTCGACTTTCTTCTGTATGTAGCTCAGATGCTTTGCGGATTTTATTAATCTGACGAAGAGTTAATCGTGTTTTACGTGTATCATCTTTTTTCATAGGTGTAGAATCATCGTCTGCCTCGTAGCGTTTGTCTTCTACAGGCTCAATAGTTTCTGGATCAAAGTAAAAAAGTTCACGTAGTATCATATTATTATTTATATCGTTTGTTCAGTTCCCGGAGGTGTAGTCGACCCTAGGTCGTCTCCAGTTACTGTATCAGGCTGTGTTCCGTCGCCACCGTCTATCGGTGCTTCGCCGTCAGCAGCTTCGTCTTCGATGCCTCCTAGATCACTTTCAATACCAGCTCCACTAAGACCAGCACTTCTCATTTCGCCGCTAGCATCAGTTTCTGTTGGTTCAATAACATCGTCATTCTCTTCGCGCCATAGACGCTCATTTTCTGCAATCTCTTCGTCAGTCATGCCTAAGAATCGTTTCATAGCAAAGCGATTTGAAATATAAGGCACAGCACTCATCTGTGTATATGTTGGTACACGAGCGTTGTCAATTTCACTTTGACGATATGCTGCAAAGTTTTGTGGTGGCTGAAATTTAAGATCGAACATTGAAGTATCAATGTTAATACCTTTTTCTAGCAAGTAACGTTTAAACTCTGTATTAAATTCTTCTGCTACTAGTCCTTGCAAACGTTCACAATAGGTATTAAAGCGTAGTTCTTGAATATATGCTGTTCCTACTCTACCATCGTTGTATTGTGAAGCTGAATCATCTGCTCCAGTTGGTAAGTACGAACTTGGTATACGCAAGCCGCGTACCAACTTATTAGTAAAGTATCTAAGGTCATCAATTTCTCCAAGGTTAGTACCACCTGGAAGTGTTTCAACTTTACTGCCGCGGCCTTCAGCAGTTTGAGGGAAAAAGTAATCTTCGTTGATTGATAGAGGATTGTAAGAGCTGTCTATAACATTTTGGCCTCCACCTGTTGACGATGGGATACGTCTTTGATGGATTTCCGTTTTTACTCTTTCAACAAATTGCATTGCCAAGTGACTTGGCATGTTACCCACATCAACGTAGAATACTCTGCGCTCCGGAGCACGTTGCACACGATAGATAATAATCGCATCTTCAAGCAATTCTTTTTGCTTGTAAACTTTAAAAATAGTTTCTAATAGACTATTGCCAAACGGATAGTTGTTATCAAGTCCTTCACTAAGCGAAAGATGTACAACATGCTTTGCATCAACCGTCCATTCGTTTTGATCTGTAGCAAATCTACTTCCGCTCATACTTTGTTGTGGTTGTCCTACCATTCCTCTTGCGCCGCCGGTTGGTTCATATTGCGAGCCACCGCCGCCGGTAATATTTCCATTTGTTTGATACGGAGTAGTTGCTACTCCTTCAACAAAGTTCCAGTTAATATTTTTAATAACATATTGCTCTGGTACTTTGCCTTCACTTTCGTTAACGATAATTTTTGTTACGTTTGCAGGATCTACATGAAACCAACGTTTTGTTTCTGGATCACGTACAAAAAATTGATCGCCAAATTTAAAAATATTTCTTAAAATTTTAAATATTTTTGTTTCAAACTCTTGAAGTTTACACCATTGCTGTAGGTATTGCTGAATAATAGTAATTTCGCTATTAGTAGCTTTAGTTTTGTATTCTATAATAAACGGTGTTGAATTTTGTTTGTTTTTTTGTGTTGTAAATTCTGCAAGAATATCAAGAGCAGCATTAACTTCTGAATCTTGATCCATTGTGTTGTATTGTCCGTAGCGTTCAACACGATTAGGAGTACCTACATACACATCAGGAAGGTATGAACTATAGTTTGATCGCGCTGGTCCTGCAAGTGCTGATCCTCCGTTTTTCATGTTTGTAAACGGACTATAACTTCCTTGCGGATTATTGCCTGTTGGCACTGGGGTGAAGTACTTTTTCCACGACATTATGCTGCTCTCCTCATAGTTCTACCTGGTCTATAATTACTAGGCTGACCACCTGGTTCGCAAAATATTGAGTCGGTTCCGTCAGTAAACCATCTTTTGCTTTTCATAGATTCTTTAATTTTAGTATTCCTTTCTACAGAATTTTGTCTTCCTAAGTTTGCTTGTCTAATTTTTTCTGCGTGTTCAGCAGACTTAGGCTTACTGTAGTTTTTTTTATGTTCTTCTGTTCTAACTTTTCCAGAATTAGCCTTAGAAATTTTTTGCTTTGCTTCTTCTGAATGAGTCCATCCTGCTTGTACTACCCAACGAGAAATCTTTTTATTTTCTAAAATACCGCCGTCTAATTTTCTTCCGTATTTTTTTATTAAAGTAAGTTCTAAATCAAATGCTTCTGCTTCGGTTAAATTGTCTTTAATAATTTTTCTAAATTTAGGAGAAGGAATGTCTATCCATGGTGAATGACTTTCATTTATTCTATTTTTCGATCCTTTACCAATATAAAAAGGAGAACCGTCTTCTCTTATATACTGATAAACATAAAACTCATTCCAACTCATCTTTTATCCTTTATGGCACTTTACTTATGTAGCCTGATCCTACATTACTGCCTGTAATTCCTTTTGTATTTCGGCTAACTTCTTTGTTATACTCATTTGCAACACGAAGTTCACTTATCATTGCATCAAGTGCAGCGCCCATTCTACCAAGTCCTTCAGTAGTATTTCTTGCGTTAATTTGTATGTTACTCATTGCAGTGTTTGCACTCTCCTGCATCGAACTTACATCACCTAACGAATCTTTTAAATCTTCAATTGTACCTATTAAGGTTTCTATAGCATCATTATACGTTCTAACCGCGTCAGTGTCAAGACCTTCTTTGATTGTTTCAAATTGTATTCCTAGTCCTTGTACATTTGCAAGAGTTTGCAAACTTTCAGCAGTGTGTCCTAACCCTGTTCCTAGACCACTGACTCTTTCTAATCTTGCAACTAGGTCTTCTTGTATACTTAGTTCTGAAGATCCGGCTGCATTAAGATTAGAAATAGATGCTGCAAGATCGCCTATAATTTGAGCATTTCCTAAAACTCCAGTAAAATCTTTATTACCAAATGTAGCAATGTCGTCCCAATCGAAGTTATTACCGTACCCGCCTGATTTAGTAAACAGGTTTATATCATCTATTAACTTATCAATATCTGTAGATATTGCAGGCATTGCATTTAATTGCGTTGCAAAATTTTGTATTACGGATGTGTGTCTTAATATATTTTCAGACGGCAGTGTAATATCATTTCCAAATGATACTAGATTGTCCCAATCGTTTTTAGCAAAATCAATTAAACTCCTTGACGTTCTTGATAATTGAGTATTATTAATAGCGGGTATTTCAGAAATTGCATTTGAATAACTTGATATTGCAGACATATTATTTGCAATTCTAGTTGCATCTAATGAGTATGCTCCAAACGCAGCAAAAGGTGCCAACGGATCTTCCTCACCTGCAAAGATATCTTTAACCCATCCTAAAGCGCCGCCTTCTCTATTAGTAGATAATTGCGGCATATTGCCCATTGCTTCGGCAAATGAGTTAAGAACTTCAACATTTGCTACAATTATATCATTAGGATCTAAAAGTTCTGCTCCGAACTTTTTCACTGCATCCCAAGGCATAGTTTCCCAACCTACCAACAAACCTGTAAGTAATCCTAATAGGCCGCCTTCTCTGCTGGTTTCAACATTTGGCATGCTAGACATTGCTGATGCAAAGTTAGATATTGTTGTAGCATTAGGTATTACATTTCCATTTGGATCTAAAAGTTCTGCACCAAATTCTTTAACTTTATCCCACGGATATTCAACAGAGCCTGAAAATATTGTTGCAAGACTACCGAAGAATCCTCCAACACGTTCTGCATTTATTTCTGGAAAGCCTTGTAATGCTGTTCCAAATATTCTAAGACTTTCTGCATTATCTTCAATGCCTGTTTTATTAATGCCTCTTATATTACCAAATTCTCTAAGATGATCCCATGGCATTTCGACACCGCCTGCAAATACAGATGCAATACCGCCAAACAATCCTCCCGTGCGTTCTGCATTTATATCTGGAACACTACTTAATGCTTCACCAAATGCTTTTAATACTTCTGCATTACCTGTTATAGCTGTCTCGTCTAGATCGACCTCGCCAAACGCTACCATTTTATCCCAAGGTAATTGAACTCCTCCTCGGAATATATATGCTACTGCGCCGAACAATCCGCCGCTACGTTCTTTGTCTATCTTAGGAACACTACTTAATGCTTCACCAAATGCTTTTAATACTTCTGCATTACCTGTTATAGCATCTTGATCTAGATCTTGTTCACCGAACTCAATCATTTGTTGATAAGGAAGTTGTACAGATCCGCCAAATATTGTAGTAATGCCATCAAATAATGCACTCACCATATTGGTAAAGCTAGACCCTAGTCTAATTCCACTAATTGCACTCATACCTTCGCCAAAGGCGATAATAGCATCTGCATTTGATCTAAATTTTTCAGAATCTAGATTATATCTAGCAAATTCATTTATTTGATCGATAGGTAGTCCTGTGCTGCCTCCAAAGAAACTAGTAATACCATCAAATAAGTTAGCCATCATATTTGAAAACCCTGAACTGCCTAAGTTAAGACTACCCATTGCTTCACCAAATGCAGCTAATGCCCTTGCATTTTGTTGCACTTTAACAGAATCAATATTAAGAGTTGAAAATTCTTCTAGTTTTTCAAAAGGTGTAGTTCCGCCGAATAGACTATTAATTCCATTAAGAATATCTCCAGCAATATTACCTATAGCTGAAACAACATTTGCTGCTCCAAAGGCAACTAACGCACCACTTATTGCAGTTATACCTAATGCTGCACTCTTTAACGCTCTTCCATCTAGGTCAGTAAAGCTTTGCATGCCTTCTGCAAATTTTGGCAGTGCTGCACCTGTTAACCAAGTAGCGCCTGCAATACCTGAACCAATTGCAAGGATTGCTAATCCTATTGCACCTGCGCCTAATGCTATTGGTGATGCTAATCCACCAGCAAAAGCTAGTGCAGAAGAAATACCTCTAATAATGCCACCGGCCATACCTCCAAGCCCTGCGCCAATTCCTCTACCGAGTCCTGCAAGTTGTGCCCCGACACCTCTACCTCTTGAACCTCTAATGTTTCCAGGAGTTGTACTAGGACTTCTAGCCCTTCTTCCAGTGTCTTCGTAGCCTAATAGTCTTCGTGTGCCGTTAGCAATATCAACTACTTTCTTAGCTGCAAATAGTGTACCTATAGCACCTACAAGAGCAGTTACTACAGGAGCACTTTCCCATAACCCTTTGATGGCTGCTCCGATGCCATCTATTATCAGTCCTACTCCAGAAGATATAGCATTCATAATAGGACCGCCAGGCTGGAATGCTTTGGAAATAAGTTCAGCAACTTTTTCCATAGCCAATTCTGTATATTTTTCTACTGTGCCAGCAAAGCCTAGTGTTTCAAAATCTTTCATGATATTTGAACCTAGTGTTGTAAGACTTTGAACAAATGCTTCCATTTCACCAATAACTTCGTCACTTCCTAAGTAGGTAGCAAACTCAGCCATTTTTCCGTATAGCTGTTCAAATACTCCGCTGTTTAAAAATTGTTCTTGTATAGCTTGACGAGAGTTTCTCACACTTTGTTCAAATTCAGCAGCAGCAGCAGTTAGTTCATCTCTTTGATCTGCTTGTCGTCTAGCAGATTCCATGTCAGCTTCTATTGCATTGATAAGTTCATCTCCTGACATGCCTATATAGCGTGTCAGATCCATTCCTGCATTTTGAATGTTTTGTAATACTTGAGCACCAAAGCCGTCGCCTGTTCTACTTGCGACAGCTAAAACACTTTGCATATCTTCAGCGCCTTCGATCATGCCTGCAAGCATTTGAGCTGTATTTCCGCTTATTGCCTTATTAAATTGATCTTGACTCATAGTAGTATCACTAATAAGAGATGCACTTCTTTCTAAACTTCTATTAGCATCTCTCGAAGCAATAGCAAATGCTTGAGTTTCTTCCGTCATTGGAGGAAGTTCTAATAAAATTTCTTTTAGTCTACTTACAGCAGCTGGTCCTGCAAGTTCAGCTTCGGCCATTAATGAAGCTATTCTTGCTTGCTCTTGTTCAGTTTTGCCGCGCAGCATTTGTTGGAAGGCAAAGTCGTTCATCTGTTGTGCTTGTCTATCTCTAATAGCGTCAACATCTTCACCTGTTAGCTTACTAAGAGTTTGCAAGGTTTTTGCATATTCAGCTGCATTGGCTGCTACTTCTGCTGTATTTCTACTTTCTAATCTGCCTTGCTGTCTTGTAAGAAATGCATAGTTTACTAGGCTATCGTTTATCTCTTCATAAGAAAAACCCATATTGAGCAGGTCGTCTCTTTGACTTCCTAGAGCTTTATTAAGTCTTACTATTTGATTAGCACCATTAGTAACCGTTCCTCCAAATGCTGCAAGTTTATCACTATTGTTAACAATAAAATTAGTAAAATCATTTAAGCTCATAAAAGAACCAGCAGCAGCTCTTCTTATATCACCAAGACTATTATTAAATCCTGCGCCACTACTGCTTAGTTCTCTAAAAGCAACCATTGTTTCGTCAACAAAAGATGTTAGAACTGATAGTTTTCCTCCTATTATAGGTATATGCCGACTAAAGTCTGAAAGTTGACTTCCGCCCATAATAAGTTCTTGACCAAAGTTAGTAAAGCTACCGAGAGCAGATCCAATTGCTCCCATGGCTGCGCCGCGCAATCTATTTGAAAATGCACTCAGAGCATCGGTTGCATTTTTTGTAGCTTTAGTTTCTTTAGGTTTTTCATCATTAAATTCGTCAAGTAGATCAATACTAGTTTTTTGACGCTTGTTATGAAGTTCTTGTAGCTTGCCAGCAGCAGTTTTGGGATCTTTTCCTGTAGAAGCTGCTAAACGTTCTATTGCTCGTGTGAGGCTGGCTAGTGTGGCCTCACTAGCAACGCCGCCTTCGCCAAAATTGACTATTTCTACTTCATCTGCCAAATCTATTCAACCCGAGTTATATACGCACATAAATAATTATGATACATACTTGTACATTGTATTTATACGGAGACAAAAATGGTGGAATTTAACCCCGACAACTATCAAGAGCAAAACCCTCTCAAGCAGTTTTTTAGACAAGCGAAGGTTTATGTAACACTACCTAGTCAAGGTATGTTTTATCCCAAAGGTACATTAGACATACCTGAAACAGGCGAATTTCCTGTGTATGCAATGACTGCCAAGGACGAATTGTCATTCAAAACACCTGATGCTCTTCTTAACGGACAAGCAACAGTAAACGTTATCAAAAGTTGTGTTCCAAATATTAAAAATCCTTGGTTGATGCCTAGTATTGATTTAGACGCAATACTGATTGCAATTCGTATTGCAACATACGGCGAAAATATGGAAATTTCAACTAAAACTCCCGGCAGCGGCGAAGAAAAAGATTTTACAGTAGATCTTAGACAATTACTAAACAAACTTGTTAGTGCTAAGTTTGATAATATTATTAAACTAAAAGATATGAAGGTTGAAATACGCCCGTTAACCTATAAAGAATTTACTGACTCGAGTTTAAAAACTTTTGAAGAGCAAAGAATTTTTCAACTTGTCAATGATGAAAGTATTCCCGATGCTGACAAACTTGCTAAATTTAATCAAAGTTTTACAAAACTAACAGATCTAACAGTAAGTGTGTTAACGCAAAGTATTACAAAAATTACCGTTGGTGACACAGAAGTAACTAATCCTAATCATATTAAAGAATTTGTCGATAATACCGATAAGGAATTTTATAAAAGTTTAACTGAGCATCTTGATGAACAAAGGAATAAGTTTCAAATAGAACCTATTAAAGTAACTGCAACTCAAGATGAAGTTGCAGCAGGTGCGCCTGAAACTTATGAAGTTCCGATAACATTTGATCAATCAAATTTTTTCGCATAAGGATCTTGTCTTGGAGCCTAGGCGAGATCCTAGAAGAAGTTAAAAAAATGGAAGGGTTTCAAAAAGAAATCAAGGCCGAGCTTCTTAAAATTTGTTGGTACATGCGCGGCGGCGTTACCTATTCCGAAGCAATCGAAATGTCTTTCGAAGAACGTAGTTTGATAGGAGATATTGTTAAAGACAACTTAGAAACAACCAAGAAAACTGGAATGGCATTCTTTTAATTATTTGTTTCTGTTAGTTTTGAAAGACGGTTTAGTTGCCGTCTTTTTCTTTGGTGTATTGATATTTTTTTGCAAAGCAGTTAGCAATCTCTTCTTTTCTTTCATACTAAGCTGGTCAAGCTGACCTTTAACTTGACTATAAACTGTTTTAACTTTTTGATTGTCAACATCATCTTGAGGTTTAGCACCTTTACCTGCCATTGCTTCTTTAGACTTATCTAAAAAGATAGTGTTTAGTCTATCTTTGTTCATAGGCTTTGTAGTATCTATGTTTGACGTATCAACATTCTTTCCATCTAGAAAATCGATAACATCTTGAGTAGTTATATCTTTAGGTGATTTATTTTGAGTGCCAATATAAGTCATAAACTGCTGAGAAAGATTGTTTGCTGTTGCAGCAAGATTTGTTTTACCACGTAAATTAGCAGCAGTGTCTTTAGCACCAAGAGAACCGAGGGCTTTAGCACCAATCTTCATTGCTGATTTTTTTAATCCACTTACAGGTGCTTCTGTTACTTCGTTGATTTTCATTTAGATATATCCTTAATACAAAGTATTTATTTTCGAATCTATTTAATATCTACTTCGTAGATATTTGTTTTCGCTAATCGCTCAAACTAAACACTTCGTTTGTTGATAGAAGTAATTAACAAGATATAGATGCATTATGACGAATGTCATAATGTTTAAGTTTCATGTAGATCGTTTCAGTCAGACGGAACCTGTTACGGTTCCATCAAACTCGAAAATGTGCTTCATGTGAGTCATGCCACAGCCGAGACTTGGAAGTAGGTAATTTTCTGCTACACAATGGGCTCTGACCTTTCCCAACCTACGTCGACATCATAATAATATGTTTTTGTAAGCTAACAAGTTAATGTTAGTATACAGAATACATATTACTACTACCTCTCGCTTCGTTCCTATTGCTAAAGAGTTTTTATGTGTAATGTGCAGTTTTTCGACAGCCAACATTCCATCTATACCAATCAAACATCCTACTACCGGATGCCGCTCAGTATGTTACGTGTGCTCCTATACGGTAGCTTTTTCCACAGCGGTATTTCTAAACTGGCCCGCCAACCTTATGTGTTGGATTGTTTTGCCTGGATGTGATGTTCTAGCAATGCCTGTTTGAGTTTGTCAGACCCGCCTACTCTAACATTGATAATACCATTGTAGTATTCATCTGTTTCAAGTACTCTACGATCAAACTGTTCTCGTGCCTCTATGTAGGACATTTCGCCTCTACCTTTACATAGGTATAATATTTCTCTTGTAAACTTGTCTTCGCCTAGTGCTGCTACATCTGCGTTTAGCCTGTCACTGGATCCCCAGTAAGTGCGCCAATCGCTTTCTTTATAGCCTCGTCTTTTGTTTTTCTTGCCTTTTAGAGGTGGCTTAGTAGTTTTAAATTTTGCTAGTTTCTTGCCTATGTATTTTTGGCCTGTAGTGGTATTGGTGATAAGATAAACAAAGCCTTCATACTCGTCTGGTATTGTGTCAATTGTTTCACCTCGGTAAGTCCACTGCATGAACTTACTTACCAATGCCTATTATTTGCCTTCTTCGTTTTTGGCATGATGATGTTGATATTTTATTTCATCGCCTCGTTGTTTTGCTAGTTGCCTAATTAGTCTAATAGATTTTTGTACAGCGTAGTATTTGCGAACACTTTGTTTTTGTTCCCACGCTTCGTGTGCCTTAAAATATTCTAAATATGCCTGGACCATTAGGTCATGTGTGTCGTCATTCATATCTATTCAACAAAGTCGATATCATTTGCATAACTAGTAAAGCCATTTTCTTTTACAACTTTAAGAACATTATTAACTCTTCCGACTAGTTCATCTTTGTGTGAGATAAGATAGATATTTTTATCTCTTTCTCGAGTCATCTTTTTAAGAATACCTAGTGAATTTTCTACACCTGCTGTGTCCATACCACTATCAATCAGCTCGTCGATAAACAACAAGTTGATATTTTGATACAAGCTCTCCCAAACATCACGGAATGCAAAGCTTAGTCCTAAGATAAGTCTGTTACGCTCGCCTCGACTCAAGTTATCAAAGTCTAAGTCTTGTCCTAGCTGAGTGATTTCAACGTTCAAATCGTTTTGGAACACAACTTGATGAGGCAATCCGATCTTGTCAAGGTAGTATGTAAGTCTGTTGTTAAGGTATGCTAAGTTCTGATCAATAATCTTCTTGCGAATGAAACTATCTTTGTTTGTTAGCAACTTTAACAAAAACTCTTGATGTTCTTTGTAGCTTGTAAGTTCATTTACAATGCTCCAATCGACTTTTTGGATAGCTGACTCGCTTAATTCTGTAATCTGTGCAGCATACGGATCAGTTTCAACAACTTTATCTTCTAATGTCTTCTTTAGATTGTCTACATTACTTCTGTGTTCATATGCTTCTTTAGCATTGTCATAGAATGTTGTAGGCTTGCTGTTGATTTCACCAATTTTTTCAAGTGCTTTCATTACATCAGTAAGTTTGCCTGCAACTTCTGTTTGATATGCTAGTGCATCAGCAAGTTCTTTGCCCTTACGTTCTGCAATTTCAGCTTTTTTGTCTGCATGCAGTTCTTGACCACATGTGTAACAGGTTGCATCTTCAAGATCTACAATATCTTTCTTTGCTTTGGTTACACTTTTGTCTGCACGTTGTAGAGCAGGCTCAAGTGTGCTTAGTTCTTTCTTAAGAGCTAGGATAGCATTGTTGTGTTCAGTCCAGTTTGCTAATTTTTCATGTGCATCAAGTTCAGCTTCGATATCTAGTTTTTCTAATTCTTCAATAGCATTTGATAAATTTTCTTGGTCTTGTTTATTCTTAGCAATCCAAGCACGTTGAGTACGCTTTAGACCTTCAATACTGCCTTCAATCTTCTCATTAGCAGTTTGAATAGCGTTAATCTTTAGTGTTTCTTCTGTAATAGCATCTTTGGTCTGACGAACTTGTTCTTTAAGTGTATCGGCTTTCTCTGAAAGGATAGTAATACCTAACAACTGCTCGATAATTTGTCTTTGATCATTAACACGCATACTTAAGAACGGTTCTGTGTAGGTATTCAGTGCAACGATGTGTTTAAACATGTCATGACTCATACCTAGCAATGTGTTTACGTCGTCTTGCGTTTGTCTACTGTCGCCTTGTGACTCGTCTACTAGTTTTTCTTGATCATTCATGTAGAATTTAAAGATATTAGGTGAGCGTCCACGCTCAATACGGTATTCGTTACTATCTTTTTCAAAAGTAAGCGTAACTAACATGCCTTTTGAGTTAGTTTTATTGATCAAGTTATTGCGTTTGATGTTTGTAAGTGCTTGACCATATAATGCATAGGACAAAGCGTTGATAATAGTAGTTTTACCTGTTCCGTTGCGTGATCCGCTGTCATCTCCACCTTGATCTAAGTTCTCACCTAGTACAAGTGTTAGCTGTTCATGGTCAAAGTCTACTGCTTGAGTCTGATTGCCCACACTCATGAAGTTTTTTACGGTTAAAGCCTTGATCTTAATCATATTACGATTCTAATCCATTATAAATTTGCAACAACATGCTTTTATCATAGTTGTTAGTGTCTAGTTCTGCAATTTCGTTGCTGACAATTTGATCTACACTTTCAAATTGTGCAATATCAAGTTCTGTTGACATCTCTTCAAGATGTTTTTGTGGAATAAGGGTAATTTCACGACATTTATACTCTCTTATAAACGTTTCTTTAACAAAACTTGCTTCTTCGTAGCTGATAGGCAAGTCTAGTGTTACTCGCAAGTACATTTTACTTTTTATAATAGTATCTGCGTTGTCAATTAGTTCACTTAGTTTAATTGTACGGTACTTAGGACAATCTGGCCAGTTGATATACTCTGGTTCTAGGTTATTTTCTTTATCAAGTATCATCATACCGCGATCATCATCGCCTACATCGGCATAATTGTGCGGAAACGCATTACCAATGTAGTGAATAGCACCTTGTTTTTGTCTTTTGTGGAAGTGTCCACTGAATACATAATCTTGATGCTTAAAGTGTTCAGGTTTTAAGTCACCGTGATCGGGCATACGCACTAGAGCGTTCATATAAAAGCTAGGAAGTTCAAAGTGTCCAAACAAATACTTTGTTTTGATACTACTCATCTTCTTCCACTCGTCGCCAACCAGCCACGGTACTAGTGCAACGTCATCTTCAATAAGAATCTCGTCTACAAATGTAATACCTGGAATGTGTTTTGCAAATGCAGTTGAGTTGACGTCACGTTTGTCTTTATAATACAAATCGTGGTTACCATCAAAGAAATAAAACTTCTCAAACGCTTTGCCTAGCTTCTCCATACTACGAATTGTTGCATCCATAGTAGTTAAGTTTAACGAATTACGATTGTGATGCCAATCGCCGCAGAAGATTCCGGTTTCGCAACCATGTTCTTTTGCAGTTTCAATATACCAATCAATAAATTCTTCGCAATCTTCGTTATGTACACGACTATTGCCTTTAAGTCCAAAATGAATGTCTGTAAAGACTGCTGCTTTTTTAAACAAACTGAGTTACTCCATAGTTTGTTAAATTATACGTTAAATCTTAACACCTGTCAACCACTATTTTTTAGAATATGGCGAAATAGTTGCATCCTCATTACGTTTTACACTAGCTTCCCATTCTCCGGCATGTTGTCTAGTATGACTAGGAGATAAGTCGTTCATTTCTAAGATATCGTCACGAATATTTTGATTGCGTTTTTCTATATTAATAACACGTACAAAACTATTTGTAACGGCTGCGGTGTAGTATGCAAAAGGATTATTTGACTTAGATTCGTCAAATTGTAGTCCTATTTGTGAAAGTTGCAGGATTGCTTGACCTTTCATCTCGTCATTATAGGTGTATCCACGTACATTACCTCGAGTAGCATAACGATCAACAAGTTTCATCCACATCATAGCAAGTTTGTTAGTTGCCTTTCCGTGATCTTTGGAAAAATGTCCATTTTCCATACCGCCTACCCAATGGCTTTTACCTACAAGTTGTAATTCTCCGTCTTCGTCAAATTTGTAGTGTACAAATGGAGGAAAATTTAGTTTTGTTTTTGTATCAGCAACGGTTTTTGGATTCTTCTTACGACCAGGCTCTTCTGGAATGTGATCAAATGTCATTACACGGAAGATAAGTTCTTCTTTTGTAATTGAAGTGTAAGGAACTTCACAATCTGCTTGTTTAACTTTCTCTCCAGCTGTTCGTCTTGATTCGTATGCTTCGGTTGAAAGTCGTTTTGCTTTGTTTCTTTTAGCTTCTGCTATTGTTAGTCGATTAATTTTGTCTACACTGGGCAAAATAATGTCAAAATGTGCATACTCTGGTGCTACATAGCTATTAAATGTATTTTTTGATCTATGTATTTCTGATAGTAAATCTCTATTGTTTAAATAATTTCTTTTTTTCATGATCTCTCCGACGGATATGTTACTTATATAATAATATACATAGTTAATTTTGTCAACTAAATATATGTATAGAATATAGGAAAAATTATGAGTGTAGACCTTGGATCTCAAATAAGAATGGCACAAAATGCACTACAAAGCATTAATAGTGGAGCAAGACCACCTACAGCTGAACGTTCTGTTGCAACCGTTAGTAATGCAACCGCAGATGATGCTTCAATAGACTGGCGTGTTTCATTGTCTGTACCAAATGAATTTCAATCTAGTCCTATTTTAACACCTTTTGGAAATACCGACAATAAAATGATATTTCCTTTTAATCCTCAAGTACTTTTAGGGCATACTGCAAACTATAATTTGATAGATCCTACTCACAATAATTTTCCTTATCATGCATATCAAAATAGCCAAGTTGATAATATTACACTAACAGGCGAATTTTTTACAGAAAATCAAGAAGATGCAAAGTATTGGATTGCCTGTGTACATTTTTTAAGAAGTGCAACTAAAATGTTTTATGGTGAAGGCAATGATCCTCAAGGTAATCCTCCTATTATTAGTAGATTGAATGGATACGGTAAACATGTTTTAAACAACATTCCGGTTGTAATTACAAACTTTACAACTGATATATCAAATGATGTTGACTACATTGAATGCGAAGTCGGCAATGGCGAAGTAAATTATGTTCCAACACAAAGTGTTATAACGGTAACCTGCGCACCAAATTATGCTAGACGTCAACAAGCAAGATTTAGTCTTAACAAATATGTAAACGGAGAATTTATTGGCGGACCGGAGGGCTTTGTATAATGGCATTACCTAAATATAAACAGACTAGTGTATATTCAAATACAAAAATAAACAAATCGGGTTATTTAGATTTTTTTAAACCTAATAGTGTACCGATTGCAAGAAACGATGTTAGATATGAAATAACAACTGCTTATACATATAGACCTGATCTGCTCGCACATGACTTATATGGTACTAAAGATCTTTGGTGGGTATTTGCACAACGCAATCCTGAAGTTTTAAAAGATCCTATATTTGATTTTGTTGCAGGAACAACAATTTTTCTTCCACAGCGATCTTTAATGCAGGACACAATGGGATTATAAATGTTTAATCTAGGAAATATCAGTAGAACTATTAACTCAGGATTCAGTCAGTTAAACACTATTACATCAAATGTTAATAGTTTTTCTTCTAATCTAAACACTGCAATAAACAGTAATCTTTCGGGAGTCACTTCTCAAATTAATCAGTTCACCGGCGGATTAACATCTCAAATTGATCAGTTCACTGGCGGATTAACATCTCAAGTAAACAATCTGACCGGTCAATTTCAAAATCAGATCAATTATTTAATTCCTGGATTTAATAATGCATCATTTCCGTTGCCTAGTCCAATCTCTCAATTAAAACAACAATTAAATGGAGTTACACAAGGACTAAACAACTCATTAGATCAAGCATTGGGCGGAATTAATGGTCAATTTGATCAAGCTTTTGGTGATATTACTGGTTCATTAACTGGAAAATTAAACGATGCAATATATAATGTTGATCAACTTACCGGAAGCCTTAATGCAAATCAATTATTACAACCGTTAAATCAAAATCTAGAAAATTTAACCAATCAAATAGATGCATTTGGTGATAGTATTACTGATCAAATAGGATCGATATCGGGATCAGTACAACAGGATTTTAATAGTGCATTATCTGGAGCAACAGATAAAATAACCAATGTGTTAAATTCTAATATAACTAGTGCTGTTTCTAATATAACTGATCAGCTAGACGCATTTGGCGGTCTTGGATCAGAAATTGAAAATGTATTAGATGCAGGAATATCAAATGTTGAAGCAACACCTAATAACATTATTAGTGTATTGGGAGGAGATGCGCAAGATATTTTGTCAAGCGCAGGCTCAATAATGTCAACTACACTAGGAACATTTTTTGGAGAAAATGGATTTACAGGGCTAGAACAATTCTTAAATAATCTAGGTAATACAGATATAATTTCAGGCGACGATGCTCTATTTTCGCAACCAGTAGGAAACGGAAACCAACGTCAAGAAAATCTACTTAGAGAATATAATACTTATAATTATATTATTACTCTTGGTATACTCGGTGTCGACGAATATAACAATCCTTCTACTTACAGAGAAAGGGGCGGGTTTACTAAAATAATTTTAAAAAGCGGTGGCGGCAGTCTTGACATTAGACAGCAAGTTGCTGAAGAAGGCAATGATCATGCAGAATATTTTATTGAAGATCTTTTTATAGATAGTGTTATTACTCCTAATTCTAATACAGGTGTTGCGTCCGGAACAACTATAAGCTTTAAGGTGTTAGAGCCTTATTCAATGGGAAACTTTATACAAGCTATTATTGCTGCTGCGGCTGAAAAAAATTATCAAAACTATGTTGATGCTCCGTTCTGTCTTAAGATAGAGTTTACCGGATGGAATCAGTATGGTGATACTGCACTTACAAATCGTGTTCCACCTAAATTTATTCCTATTAAATTTACAAAAATAGATTTTAATGTTTCTTCCGGCGGGTCTGTTTATCAAGTTGAAGCTGTTCCGATGAGTGAAACAGGACTAGAAGATGGTGTTGCAAATGTAAGAACAACTATTAATGTTAATGGAGCCTTTGTTCATGAAATGCTGTTAACATCAAACAATAGTGTAACACAAGCATATAACGATCATATTGCTTCTCTTGAAGACACTGGGATACTTGCATCTCATGATCGAGTTCTTGTAGTTTTTCCTAAAAACAATAGATCTGTGCTAGAAGCAGTAGAACAGGGTAATGGCCCTACAGACACAGTAACTGGTGCAGAACAATTAGGAATTGACAGAGGTTCGCAAATACCTAATGCAGACCAAAGTGAAGAACTACAACCAGATGACCCTGATACAATACCGTCTAATGAATCAACTCCTGAACGAGTAAGACCTAAAGGACAAATATTTACAAGGCTTGAAGGCTGGGCAACTAATACCGAAAATATGAATGAAATTGGTACTAGTCAGCTAGTTGAAGATCCCAATGCTGCTGGCGATCAAACACAAACTGACCAAGTAGATAGTCACGATGCAACAACTGATGTGCATAACAGAGGAACTGTTGAAAATAGTGTTAGTGAAACTTCAAGAAGCTTAGACAATGCTCAAAATGAAAATATTTTAAGATTGATCGATCGAGTGGTTTTATCTAGTCAATGGGCTCGAGAAAAAGTTGATGAAGAAACAGGCCCTACAGGTGTAAGAAATTGGTTTAAAGTTGAGACTAGAGTATTTCTTGAAACTGATCCAGAAGCTGAAATTAAAAATGGACGTCCGCCTAGATACTATGTTTACGAAGTGTTACCTTATTTTCCTGACGAAGCTAAGTTTTTATCAAACAACGAAAGGCCTAGAGGAACACTAGCACTAATGGCTGCTGCTCCTAAAGAATACAATTATATCTATACTGGTAAAAATGAAGACATAATTGATTTTGATATAAACTTTAATAATGCATTTATGCAAACTGCATTTTCTGACTTTGGTACAAATAATGGCGGAATTGCATCAACATTATCAGATAGTGTTAGGTCGCACTTTCAACCCGCAGGTGCAACACGAACCAATAGAAATCAAGGCGGAACAAATGAAACTGGTGGAGCAAACTCACTTGCATCAAACGTTAATGCTGAAGGCGGAGCACTTAGATCAGGCGATATTCGACAACAAATTGCTCATATGTTCCATCAAAGATTATTACATCAAACCGTAGACATGGTTACTGCTGAAATGAAAATTTGGGGAGATCCTTTTTATATTCCGCAACTAACAGGAAACTGGGCACCACCACCGTCGAGTAATCCTATGGTAGCACAAGACGGTAGTATGAATTACGGTACTCACGAAATTTTTGTACTATTTAACTTTCAAAATCCAGTCGATCAGCAAAAAACTGGACCCTATTATGATTTTCCACAAATTGTAAGAGGTTTTAGTGGATTGTTTAGTGTCAGAGCAGTAGAAAATCATTTTAATGACGGAAAGTTTACACAAACGCTAAAATTAATTAGACGCTTTGGTCAAGACGACGATGAAACAACAAACAACAAACCGTTTGTTGAAACAGCAGCAGAACAAATTAGAGAAAATTTAACTGGTGATGCACAAACCGACAGAGCAACTGCACTTAGTGCAACCGGTAATAATTCGAATGTAGGATATGAAGCAGGACAAGTCGACCCAGGCTTAGCTGCTGCCGCTGCACTAGCAAGAGCACAAAGCACTACTACTACAGCAGGTGATGATGTAGTATTTTCACAACCTGTTGTTCCAGCTACTAGTATAAACACTGGAGGTCCTGGATTTAGACCAGGAGATTAAGGAAAACATATGCCGTATCAAGATTTAGATAGCCCAGAAGAAAATAGTGCAGGCAATATTAATACACCTAGATCTAGTGATCCTAGAGATGAACGATCTAATATTAATGTTAACCTTCCTAGTAATAAAAATCTAAGTTCTGTAGTTTCACCTACCGCAGTGTCAAAGTCAAGAGTCACTGGCAGTAGTGAAGGATTAAATCCTGTTAGAGGCGAAACAGAATCTGCATATCTTAATAGACAGCGTCAAACTACTGGAAATCAAAATTTACAATTAAGTATCGATGCAATTAATCGTGTAATTTCTGGTAGAGAACATGTATGGGATGGAAACAATTTTGTAGATGTTAATAGTGCTACACTTGATCCACGCGGCAGAAATCAAATACCAAGTCAACAAATTCCGCCAACTGAGTTACCAGATCAGCCAGCTGAGCAATCAATGACTGCTTCGTCGAATATTGGATATGGTGCAGGACAAATAGATCCTGCCTTAGCGCAAGCAGCTAAGATTCAAGGTGTAGATGTGGGTTTTGGAGAAGGTCAAGTAGATCCTGCATTAGCAAAAGCAGCAGGACTAATAGACGGACCAGTTCCTATTTCATCACCGTCTAGTACAGAATTAGGAAATATTAATGCACCAACTACACCTGCCGGCGGCAGTAGCGGCGGAGGCGGCACAAGTTCGAGAAGTGCTCCGTCGGGTGTTGCTACTCCTACTAGTTTTAATGATAGATATGACTTTTTAACTAGACAAAAAGTACGTGAAGGAAAGCATGGAGGACAAGGCGGCGGTGCTGGCACAAGCCAGCCATGCGGAGTAGCACCCGGTGCAAGCGGTGGAGGGTCTAATGGCACAGGCAGTGGTCAATCTGTCCCACCGGCTACAACGTCAACAACAGCAGGTGATGATGTATTATTTTCACAACCAGTAGTTCCAGCTACAACGTCAACAACAGCAGGTGATGATGTATTATTTTCACAACCAGTAAATTCAAAGCCTTTGCCTAGACCTGAAACCCAACAAAATAATGACGCAGGTATATCTTCAAATCCGTTTGGATCTAATTTTGCTTAGTGTTAAGTACACAATAGAATAGGATTAAAATATGGCAAGCTCATCGTATACAAGAACACCTATGTATGGTACAAAAATAAGAGACGGAGGCCCTTATGAAGCTATCGTAGTGAACCACTTAGATGTTAAGTATATGGGAACACTAGAAGTTGAAATTCTTCGTTATACCGGCGCTGGACAAACTCCCGAACGCAGCGGTCAGCTAATAAATGTAAAATATCTTTCTCCGTTTTACGGTGTTACTCCTACAGCAGGATTAACAGCTACAGACGGTTATGCTAATACACAAAAAAGCTATGGTTTTTGGGCAGTGCCTCCTGATATAGGAACTAAGGTACTGGTAGTATTTGCTGAAGGAAATCCAAACTATGGATACTGGATTGGTTGTGTTCAAGACGAATACATGAATTTTATGTTGCCAGACGGCAGAGCAGCAACTACAAAAACAACTGATATTACTCCAGGAAATTTAAAGGGTGCAAAACTTCCTGTAGGCGAATACAATAAAAAGTTTGAAGACAGCGGCGAAGTAGATCCTACACTTTTCCTAAAACCTTACAATAATGATTTTACACAAGTTTTAGAAATACAAGGTTTAGTTTTTGATGAATCTAGAGGAACAACAACTTCTAGTGCTAGACGAGACATACCTAGTATGGTTTTTGGAATGAGTACTCCTGGACCTTTAGATAAGCGTCCTGGTGCTCCTAGAGTTGATTTAGGCGCCATTGGTTCAAAAGCTAACCTAGCATACAACAGACTGGGCGGACATTCGATTGTAATGGACGACGGAGATGATAAATTTGTAAGAGACACACCTGCTGAACTAGGCCCCCCGATCTATAAAAATAGAGAAGCTGGTGATTTATCGGGCGATGTTACAATTCCGCAAAATGAACTATTTAGAATTCGTACTAGAACAGGTCATCAAATATTGCTTCATAATTCAGAAGACTTAATCTATATAGGCAATAGTCGAGGAACTGCCTGGTTAGAAATGTCTAGTGACGGAAAAATAGATATTCATGCACAAGATAGTGTTAGTATTATGACTGACAATGATCTCAATATTACTGCTGAACGTGATATTAATATGGAAGCTGGTAGAAACATTAATATGAAAGCTAGTGCAAGATATAGCGAATATGAAGAAACTGATTCTAAAGGAAACGAAAGCGGCAGAATACAATTTGAATCAGCATACAACTATAATCTGTTGGTAGGTAAAACTGGTAAAATCTTAGTTGGATGTGATTATCATACCAAAGTTGCACGTAATCAATTTAACACCACAGGCGAATATCATCACATAAGAAGTGGTAAAGACAATAGGTTAACAGCTGGCGCATATACTCATATACTTTCAGGAAAAGAACATAGAGAAACTGCGGTTTATATTCATATGAACGGTCCCGCCGCTTCACCAGCTGTATTAGCACAAGATGTTATACAATTAGAAACACTAAATTTACCATATGTATTTCCGAGTATTCCTACACCGGTTGCATATCCAACAATTGTTCCTAGAGCACCTCAACACGAACCTTGGCCGCATCACGAAAATATGGATCCTTTGACCTTTAAAAAGGATCAAACTGATAGAGAATCTCCGGGTGGATTAAATGCAGCAGATAGAATTCTTACTCCAGACACATTCTTAAAAAACAAAGAAGGACAACAATCTAGTCAATCAGTCCCAGGCAGCGGCGGCGGAATTTCGTCAGGATTTAACAATAGCGGCGGAAGCGCCCCAGGCGGCGGCGCAGCAACAGGAACAGGACGACCTGGTAATCCAGATGCGACACCTGAAACAAGTGATTTTTCTTTTTCTGGAGATGGCAGACTAGGTGCGTTATCAGAAAGATACGAGTCTCGTGGCGATCCAACTATTATCGGCAATGATCGTACAGGCGGTCCAAGTTATGGTACATATCAAATTGCTACTAGAACAGGTACATTTAATGACTACATGAATTATCTCCAGCAAAACGATCCAGCAGTATACCAAGAATTGCAATCTGCAGGCGGTGCCCAGGCAGCTAGACAAGGCACAGCAGCATTTAGAAATAAATGGCAACAGGTTATGTCTAATCCGCAGGCAGCAGAAACTCAACATCAGTTTATTCAAGCAACACATTATGATCCTGCGGCACGTAGAATTGCAAATTCTACAGGAATTAATATTAGTACTAGAAGTAAAACACTAAATGACGTAGTATGGTCTACTTCTGTTCACCAAGGCGCCGGCGGCGCAAATACAGTATTTCGCCGAGCATTAGAAAGAACAGGTTCTAGTAATCCCTCAGATGAAGCTCTTATTAATGCAATATACGCAGAACGCGGTGCAGAAAATGGTATGCGATATTTTCCAAGTAGTACACCAAATGTAAGACAAAGTGTTGTTAATAGATTTAGAAACGAAAATGCTGATGCACTTGCTTCGTTACGTCAAGAGCAGTCAGGATAAATATTACTATGAGTAATTTAGAAAAAAATCTATACAAACGAGTTGCAGTAAAACCTACAAAGTCATCTGCTAAATCCAGCAGAACCTATAGAGGGTTTTCTACAGTTAGTGCTGAAAATTTAAACTACTCGCTTTACGATTTTGAACTAATAAAACAAAATTTGTTAAATCATTTTCATATTAGGCAAGGTGAAAAATTAACTGATCCTACATTTGGAACAATAATTTGGGATATGTTATATGAACCATTTACTGTAGAAGCTCAAGAAGCTATTATTGAAAATGTCACAGAAATTGTAAACTACGATCCTAGACTGAGTGTTAATAATATTAACGTCAATACGTATGAACAAGGCATTCAAATAGAGTGCGATCTAACTTATATTCCTTATAATATTTCAGAGTCATTAAAGTTCACGTTTGATCGTGAAAATGGCTTAGTATAATAATATACGCACATTTTCCTTTCAGATAAATATCATAGTAATCGAGGAACAAACACATGTCGGCAAGTGATAGACAGTCTAGACTCTTAGTAACCGAAGACTGGAAAAGAATTTATCAAACCTTTAGGAACGCAGATTTCCAAAGCTATGATTTTGATAATCTAAGACGTACAATGATCAATTATCTGCGTCAAAATTATCCAGAAGATTTTAACGATTACATTGAGTCAAGCGAATATCTTGCACTAATTGATATGATTGCTTTCCTCGGGCAAAACTTATCATTCCGTATTGATCTAAACGCACGTGAAAACTTTCTTGAAACAGCAGAACGTAGAGAATCAATTCTCCGTCTTGCTCGCATGTTGTCTTACAATCCTAAACGTAACCAAGCAGCAAACGGTCTTTTAAAATTAGAAACTATTAAGACTAACGAAGTAATCACAGATAGTGCAGGAAGAAGTTTAGCTGGTGTTGTGATCAAGTGGAACGATCAAACTAACAGAAATTATTTAGAACAATTTATTCGTATTTTAAATGCAGCACTACCAGTTAACAATCAAATTGGTTCGCCTTTAAAAACTGAAAATATTGACGGCGTGCAAACGCAGAAATATCGTTTTAATGCTACTAATACAGGAAGTGCTATATTTCCTTTTTCAAAACTTATTGAAGGTGTTTCTTCTAGATTTGAAGTAGTTAGTACAGATATTCAAGGAGATAAAATCAAAGAAGAGCCACCTGTCCCCGGAACTAGTCCTGCGTTTTTATTTAGAGATGACGGTCAAGGGGCCGGATCAAACAATACTGGGTTCTTTATGCACTTCCGTCAAGGTAGATTAGATAACGGTACATTTAGTATTGCAAGTCCTACTCCAAATCAAATAGTTAATATTGATGCAGAAAATATCAACGATACTGATGTGTGGGTATATAATATAGATACTAACGGTATAGAAACTACTCCATGGACAAGACTAGATAGCCTCGAAGGATCTAATATTATCTATAATAGTTTATTTGACAATATTAGAAATGTTTATAATGTAACAACGCGAGTAGGCGACAGAATTAACCTAAACTTTAGTGACGGTGTGTTTGGTAATTTACCTAGCGGTAATTTTAAAATATACTACAGAACTAGTCAAAATACCAACATGGTTATTACGCCCGGAGCAATGGGCCAAGTATCGATTACAATTCCTTATCAGACCAAAACAGGTCAAATAGCTGAACTTACACTTGGTCTAAGATTAAAGTATACGGTGTCTAACGGGTCGCCAACAGAATCAAATACTAGTATTAGACAAAATGCTCCTGCAACTTATTATACACAGAATAGATTAATCACAGCAGAAGATTACAATCTAGGACCGTTGTCTATAAGTCAAGATGTGGTCAAAACAAAAAGTGTAAACAGAATCTCAAGTGGCATTTCTAAATATTTTGATCTAAAAGATGTAACTGGAAAATATTCTAATACTAATCTTTTTGCAGACGATGGAATTTTATATAACGAATATTTTGAAACAAGAACAGATTTTAAATTTTCTAATCAGCGAGATATAGAAGGAATATTATATAATGTTGTTGAGCCTATACTAGGACTAAGCACGGTTAATAATTTCTATCTAGCTAACTTTCCAAAAATTAGTGTAACCGATCTAAATGCTACATGGAATAGAACAACCGTGAGTACTAATAGAAGTACAGGTACTCTAAAAGAAGTTGACGGATCAAATTATAAATTAGGATCATTTACAACAAATAGCCTACGTCTTATACAAGCAGACACATTACTTAAATTTTTGCCACCTGAAGGTAACTACTTTTTAGAAGACGGCACACTAACTACAGATTCTAGTGCGTTTGGCGCACGTGATTATAAATGGGTTAAAGTAGTTAGTGTTATAGGCGACGGATCAGGAGAAACTGATGTAAATGATATAAGTCCTGTAGCAATAAATGATAATATTCCAACTGGATCACAACTAGTACAAATAATACCTAAGTATAGTAAGACTTTAGTAAATGATCTTAAAGTACAACTAATTGACCAAATGTTTGCTTTTAGAGATTTTGCACTGCGTTTTGATCCTGAAGTTAGCCAATGGAAATTAATTACCGGACAGAATGTTAATACAATCAATAACTTTAGTACAGGAAAAGCTGGCGATGCAACAGGTCAGGCTCTTGACTCAAGTTGGATTTTGTATTTTAAAACAGATGGTACAAAATATACTATTACTCATAGAAATTTAAGATACATTTTTGAAAGTGCAAATGATATTAGATTCTTCTTTGATAGCAGTGACAAAATATATGACTCGAAAACAGGGCAAATTATTAGAGATAAAATTGATATTCTAAGTATCAACAGACGTTTAGATAACAATCAACCATTTACTCAAAACTTTACTTGGAATATCTCAGATGCATATAGAGATAGTGAAGGATATACAGATACTAGGAAAATACAGGTTAGATTTTTTGATTTAAACGACGATGGCGTATATGACGATCCGGAAATATTTACAACTCTAGTAAGGCCTACTGAAGATCCAAAAACAAAATTAGTATTCCAAAAAAGATATGTTACTAGTGACGGAGTTGAAGATTTTAAATATTATGATAACTCTGACAACACAATAATTGTTGTACAAAACGAATCTGAAATAACACCTTCTAATCCTGGTTGGGTAGAAGGACAAGTTTTTTATCTTATAGATGAAGGCGTTTTCAAAACACTTAATATATCAAGAAACAACAAAACAATTAATACAAACTGGAAAGCATTTACAGGTAGAGATAAATTAAAGTTCCAGTATGTGCATGTTGCAGATAGCAATTATAGAATTGATCCTGCTGCAAGTAATATTATTGACACTTATATACTTTCTAAAAACTATGACACTGAAATACGCAAATGGATTACTGGCGGCAGACCAACTAAACCATTCCCGCCAAGTTCGGATCAAATTTTTAGAGAATACGGAGATTCAATTAATTCAATTAAATCAATAAGCGACGAAGTTGTTTACCATCCAGTTAAGTATAAAATATTGTTTGGCACAAAGGCAGCAGAAGACTTGCAGGTTAAATTTAAAATTGTTAGAAACAAAAACTTAGTTATAAATGATAATGAATTAAAAGCAGATATCATAACTGCTATTGAAAAATTCTTTGCAATTGAAAACTGGGACTTTGGCGAAACATTTTACTTCCAAGAATTGAGTGCATACATACAAAACGATCTAGCACCAAAACTACAAAGTGTAGTAATTGTTCCTAGAAAAGGCACACAGGCTTTTGGTAGTTTATTTGAAATTAAATCAGAAGCAGATGAAATTTTCCTCAGTGGCGCAACGGTATCAGATATTGAAATTATTGATGAAATCACAGCAACAGAACTTCAAGCATCAGGCGATGTTATTACAAGTGTAACCACAGCAGTTACATCAGGTATATCTAGTGCGCCAGCAGCATCTACATATTCTTCTTCAACAAGTAATACATCGACTAGTACAACAACTAACACAACAAATAATACAAGTAGCGGAGGCTATAGTTACTAATGGCTTATAACGATAATCAAAACGAGTCGGCTCTTCCAGTACCCGGAAAAAATAACAAAAGAACAGCGTCTGATTTTTTACCTAAATATTTTAGAACAGCCGCTAATAGAAAGTTTTTGCAAGGTACTCTAGATCAGTTAATACAACCCGGTGTTGCTGAAAAGTTAAACTTTTATGCTGGCCGAGAAACAGCAAAAAGTTTTCAAGCTGAAGATCTGTATCTAAATGACGTAAGCGACAATAGAAAAAATTATCAATTAGAACCAGCACTAGTAATTAAAGATGATTTAGATAATGTAAAATATTACAAAGACTACAACGATTATATGAATCAGTTAAGCAATTTTGGTGCTAATACTCAAGACCATAGTCGTACTAATACTCAAGAAAGTTATGCTTGGAACCCAAATATTGACTGGGACAAGTTTGTAAATTTCCGTGAATATTACTGGTTACCAAACGGTCCGATGTCGGTAAATGTAAGAGGTCAGTCTAAAGAAGTTACTAGTACATATACCGTAACACTAGCAGATAATGTTGACAACGTAAGTTATTTGTTTTCTCCAGATGGTCTTACTTCTAATCCTACACTAAAACTATTTAGAGGACAAACTTATAAGTTTGAAATTGATACTCCTGGATACCCGATTGCATTTGCAATTAGCAGAACGTTTACTCCAGGCAGTGCTATTGTACAAGCAGGTAACGAAGGAATACGTGACAATGGTACCTTCGGCGGCACATTATACGATGAAACTGGTACTACTTATGATGTAGGTGGATTTATTGTTGAACCATCAGCAGGCGGAGTACTAGGATTTGAAGACGACGATAATGTTTCAACTCTTTATCCTGATGGAATTTCAAAATTTGATGAAAATGGAAATGAGATAGAAATTGTTTGGGTAGAAAAAGGAACAATTGAATTTACTATCCCTGATAACGCACCTGACAGACTATATTATATTAGTAGAAATAATATAGATACTAGTGGATTAATTAGAATTTACGACATTGAAGAAAATAGCTTTTTAGATGTAGGAAATGAAGTACTAGGTAAGAAAACATATACTAGTGCTAATGGGGTAACATTTAGTAACGGCATGAAAATTCGTTTTCAGGGTGATATTACACCAGATGTGTATGAAGAAAATGAATGGTATATCGAAGGCGTCGGTGACAAAATACGTCTAGTTAGAGATGTAGATTTAACTATTCCGTCTGCATATTCACAAAATATACAAGTTCCGTTCGATTCAGTAGGATTTGATAATCTTCCATTCGCAAATGCAAGTGCATATGCAGCTGATAAAGATTACTTGGTTATTAATAGAGCAAGCCAAGATAGAAATCCATGGAGTAGATATAATAAATGGTTCCATCGAGATGTTATTGAACAAAGTTTTACTTATAATAACACACCAGTAGAAATTGATCAAGATGCTAGAGCAAAACGTCCTGTTATTGAGTTTGAAGCAGGATTAAAACTTTTTAACTTCGGTACAGAAGCAAAGCAAGATGTAGATGTAGTAGATACTTTTACAAAGGATGTATTTTCTACTATTGAAGGTAAAGAAGGATACAACATAGACGGCATAGAACTAGCAGAAGGCATGCGAATTCTATTTACTGCTGACACTGATATCTTAGTCAGCGGAAAAATCTATCAAGTTAAATTTATTAAGATTGGTAATACAAGACAAATTAGTCTAGTTGAAACAGATGATACTATGCCTTTAGAAAATGAAACAGCTTTTGTTACACAAGGTAACAAATATGCTGGACAAACTTTCTATTTTAACGGTAGTGTATGGAATCAAGCACAGCAAAAAACTAAAAGAAACCAGCCACCGTTGTTTGATTTATGTTGCCCATTTGGGTCTGAATATGCAGATGTAACTACATTTGAAAGTTCTACATTTAGCGGAACTAAAGTATTCAGCTATAGAGAAGGTACAGGAACTGATGACAGCGAACTTGGATTTCCTCTGACTTATAGAACTATTGAAAATAGTGGTGATATTGTTTTTGATTTTAATTTATTAAATGATAGTTTTACATATCAGTTAGATGAAGAACTTATTACCGTTACTACTGATACTTCTAATCTAAGAAAATATACATCTAGAAATACATTTAATTATGTTAACGGTTATAGCTCTATTCCAACCCAAAGTAAACAATATGTTATTAGACAATATGTAGCTGACGAACTTAGTTTGAATAATTATACTATTGATGTTTACGATAATGCAGGTGATCTTAATGATTTAAAAGTAGTTGTTTATGTAAATAATAAAATTAAATTTGAGTTTACTGATTTTGAAATTGACAGAGTTAATAAAAAAGCTTTAGTTAGATTTTATAACGATCTAAATGAAAATGATGTTGTTAAAATAAAAACTTCTAGCAGTACTGCAAAGAATTCTAATGGATATTACGAGTTTCCACATAACCTCGAAAGAAATCCGTTAAACAATGATATAACTGAATTTACACTAGGCGAAGTTATTGATCATGTTGATACTATGATTGAAGAAATAAATGGCTTTGCAGGAACCTACCCTGGCACAAGTAATCTTCGTGATTTAGGTGACTTAGATAGATTTGGCAAACGTTTTGTAAAACATAGTGGTCCTATCAATTTACCGTTATATCACACTACTAGTAAAAAGTATAATATTATAAATGCAATAAGATATTCAAAACAAGAGTATGCAAAATTCAAAAGAATATTTTTAGAAACAGCAGAAAAGTTAGGATTAGATACTCTTCCAAAACAACATGTTGATGCAATATTAAAAGAAATAAACAAAGATAAAATTAAAAGTCAGCCATTCTACTTCAGTGATATGATTCCTGTTGGAGCCAATAATGCTATTGAATATAAAGTTTTAGATAGTAGAACTAGACTCTATGCATTATCAAATGATTTTAATTTAGCATCGTTAAGTCCAAAAGCAGTTTTAGTTTATCTAAACAATAAACAACTAAAGCATGGACTAGATTATAATTTTGATAATCAAGGCTTTGTGAGTATCAATGCAGGACAACAAGTAAATGATATAATTACAATTTATGAATACGAAAGTACTGACGGATCTTATGTTGCACCTACACCAACTAAACTAGGATTGTTTCCTAAATACGAACCTCAATTATTAATTGACGACACTTACCAAACAAGTGAACCAATTACTACAGGCCCATTTAAGATATACGGTGAAGTTGCAGAAGGATTTTTCCGTGCAGGAACTAGAGGTTGGTTCTATCCTGTGTTCACTTCAGAAGCAGCAGCACAGGAATATGCAGAGCAGCAAGGCTTACAAGAAACAACTTCACATACTCATCAGTTTTTAGGACTCAATAGAGTACTTTATATGCCGAACATTGGCAGCACACACGGTGGCCAAGATAATCCAAGTTTTGATACATACCCAGTTGGCATTCCTATGATCAAAGGCCACGACGGAAGTTATGTTAGAGCGTATCTTGATTATCGAGATGAATTGTTAATTGAATTAGAAAATCGTATTTTTAATAATATTAAAATTGATTACGACATTAATAAAATTGATATTAAAACATTCGAAGGTGGTGAATTTAGAAATAGTTTATTTACTAGAGAAGAAATTAATAATACCTTACTAGGTGATTTTACAGAATGGTTACAATTAGTAGATAACGATTATACAGATAATTTCTTTTATCTAAGACAAAATGAATTTACATTTAATTACGGATCTTTTAGTAGCCCGACTGGTAAATCGTTAGCAGGTTTTTGGAGAGGTATATACAATTATATCTATGACACAGATACTCCTCACACAACTCCTTGGGAAATGTTAGGGTTTGCGATTAAACCAGATTGGTGGAACAAGACGTATGGTCCTGCACCATACACTAGAGAAAATAATATTTTATGGAAAGATCTAGAAGAAGGTGTAGTCCGCAGACCTAATCAGCCTATAGAATATAGACCAAATTATTCCCGTCCTAATCTGCGTAACTTTATTCCTGTTGATAGCCAAGGACGATTGAAAGCACCACTTGCTGCTGGTGTAGTTAATGGGTTTGTACTTCGCCAAGCTTCTGATAATTTTACATTCGGAGATCAATCTCCTGTAGAAGCTGCATGGAGAAGAAGTTCTGAATATCCATTTGCAATTATTACATCTTATTTGCTTAACAATCCTGCTAAGGCACTTGGATTAGGTTTTGATTTAAGTAGAATAGAAAGAAATTTAGCAGGTCAGTGGAGTTATACTGAAACACAAAAACCGTTGCAACTTAATAATGTTTTATTACCAAATACATATCAAAGTTCACAAAGAATACAGACTTCAGGCTTTGTAAACTACATTTATAATCTAATTTCAAGTGATATATTATCAGTGTATAACGAATATGTTGATGATATATCAAGAATTACAAATCAATTAGGATTTAAATTAGGCGGCTTTACTGATAAACAAAAAATTAATTTGTTATTAGATTCTAAGTCACCTCAGCAAGTTCAAACTGATGGCGGAATTTTTGTACCACAAGAAAATTATAAGGTATTTTTAAATACTAGTTCTCCTATTGATATTATTACTTACTCCGGTATTGTTATTGAAAAAATATCTTCAGGGTTTGTAATTAGAGGATACAATCAAAATGACCCTGTTTTCAAATATTACGATTACATTAGCAGCTCTAAAACTATTCCAGTTACTGTCGGCGGGATTTCCGAAGCAACAACACCGTGGGAATCAGGCAAGCGTTATGAAAAGGGCACGGTAGTAGAGAATAACAATTCTTATTATAGAGTTGTAACTACTTTTACAGCCGGTGAGCAATTTGATACAGAAAATTTAGCCAAACTTCCAGGACTTCCTACATTAGGCGGCAAAACTGCATTGTTCCGTAGAAATTTTGACAAAAGACAAATTAAACTTTTATCATACGGCTCTAAACTAAACACTAGTCAAGAAGTAGTTGATTTTATTTTGGGTTATGGTGAATATTTAAAAGCCCAAGGTTTTACTTTTGATAATGTCGAAGTTGACGGATCGGTTGAAAATTGGGATAAATCTGCTAGAGAATTCCTATTTTGGACAACACAAGGTTGGGCAAGCGGCACGGTTCTAAGTATTTCACCGAGTGCCGGTAAGTTAGAATTTGATCCGATTTATAGCGTAGTAGACGATTTATCAGATCCGTTCTATCCTTATAGTATACTCAAATCAAATGGTGATCCATTAGATGTATCATTTAGGACAATGTTAAGAGATGGAAATAGTTTCGGCATCCAAACAGCAGTCAATAATGACCAAGAAGGATTGTATAACGTTTCATTACCTTTGGTACAAAAAGAGCACGTAGTGCTTTTAGATAATAGTACTATCTTTAATGATGTCATTTATAAACCAGAAACTGGTTATAGACAAGAACGTTTAAAAGTTCTGGGATATAGATCAGATGAATGGGAAGGTGGTTTAAACATTCCTGGATTTGTTTACGATGATGCAAAGGTTGTTGATTGGGAAACATGGGAAGATTATACAATTGGTAGTATTGTTAAATTTAAACAATTTTATTATGTTGCTACTAAAAACGTTACTGGCGCAGCAGAGTTCGATCCAACTGGCTGGTATCGTCTTAGCGAAAAACCTGAATCAGAATTAGTTACTAACTTTGATTATAGAATTAATCAATTTGCAGATTTTTATGATTTAGATACTGCTGGGTTTGATGAAGAGCTACAAAAAATGGCTCAACATTTAACTGCATATCAAAAAAGAGATTATCTAGCAAATATTATTAATGATGATGTAAGTCAATATAAATTCTATCAAGGATTTATACAAGACAAAGGTACAAAAAACGCTTTAGATAAACTCTTTAAAAAACTAAGCAGTGCAAACAAAGAAAGTCTAGAATTTTATGAAGAGTGGGCATTACAAGTTGGTCGTTATGGCGCAACTGACAATATTGAACAGGTTGAATTTAACCTAGAAGAAAACAAAATGGTCGAATCTCCTCAGATAATTGAATTAGCTGAAAGATTACCGGAAACTAATTTTGAAAAAATATACAGAATACTTCCTCAAGAAGTTTATGACAGGCCACTAGACTATGATCACAATCCGTTCCCTATAACCGTATTAAACATTGATTCTAGATCTAATGTAGTCAAAAGCGGCGGCTATGTTGCAGAAGACGATGTAACTTACATTGCCGGAACTATAGAAGAACTTGCTGGCACAGATACTAATCTTATTAGCTTGTCTGATTATATATGGATACCTGGATTTAGAGATCAAGAATGGGCAGTATTCCAGAATACTGATTCTGGATTGCGAGTTAATCGAGTTGTAAAAACAGGCAGAACAGCTAGCACTGGCGAGTTTATTGCAGAAGTTTATACAAATAAATGGGCTGCTAATTTTGTAACAGAAGACGATTTAATATCTATTAGAGGATCTCAAACTCAACGTATTACTGGCATATATAAAATTAACTCTATCAACTTAGACAAAATTGAAATATTATTACCGAGTAATAATTTTATTCAATTTGCCGACGAAGATTTTATGTTAACCAAACTTAGAAATGTTCGTGTTCCAGACTTAGAATCTCTAAATGCTCTAGTACAAGAAAACATCTACACTGGACAAAAAATATGGGTCGACGATTTTGATAACAACGGTAATTGGTCAGTTGTTGAAAACACTAGACAATTTACTAGATCTAATAGTATTTCTAACCCAACAGAATTTGACAGCACTCAGCATGAGTTTTCAAAATCAATAGCTGCATCAAGTAATAACTTAGATGTGTTTATTGGCGCACCTGGTGATCAAAATGGCAAAGTTCATGTGTTTAAGAGAACAAAAGAAAATTGGGATCTTCGTAATACACAAGAACTAGGATTTAATTCATATCCTTTAGAATGGAAGCCTAACACACAATTTTTTGTATCTAACAAGATTGCTTACTACAATGATATGCTATCAACTCCTCGATGGGAATATTATGTTGCAAATACTACGCATATAAGTGGATCGTCTCTTAACAAAAGATTGTTAGAAGACGGCACAGAAGAAACACTTACAACTTTGTGGAGATCAGTTAGTGATCCTCAAGAATTCTTAAATCCGATTGGAAGTAATTTTGGTGAAAGTGTTGCTGCATCACCAGACGGTGAATATGTAGTAGTTGGTATTCCAAATGCTAGTGAAGTAAAAACTAGAGACAAAGGCGAATTTGATCCGTCGCAAACATATGCTAAAAATGATATTGTAAGATATAGGAGTTCTATCTGGAAAGCAAACAGAGAAATCTTACCCGAAGTATCTGCCCAGCCTTTCTCAACTTTTGATACGTATAACAACATTATCAGTGCATCGGACGCTGATAGTACCAGTATTACTTTGTTAATGACAGCTGATCCTGGTATTAACAGAAATATTGCTGACGGCGACGATAATTTAAAGCATTTCTTAGTCAAAGCACCAAAGGATATGTACCTAGGAACTAAGCCTAATGACCGTGTAACACTATATTGGAATGAAGTAAGTTATGCATATCCTACACTAGATCCTAACGAACCATTCGATGGTGAAATTGACAATATAGATTTTGCTAGCCTATCAAGAACACATACGATTGAAGAAAAAATTGATCATGTATTCTTTTTTGATACATTTGTAACTATTCCAAATGTAGGCGACATAATCGAAAATGATACCGGTAGTGCAGAAGTTCATTATGTGTCTGTAAAAAATGACAGCATGGTTGTTTATGTTAAAAACACAAATGGCATCTTTGGAATATCTGGAGAGCTATTTACGGTTGACGAAAACTTCTTAGGATTTTATGAAGAACAAGGTTATAGCACTTCTGATAACTTAGGCGGCTTTTGGTTTATAAGCAACTACGATGCAGAGAATCCTGCAGATCCAAACAACTTTGTCTATTACAATAACGGAAGATATTTCGATCAAGGCAAAGGCTTAGTCTATGTTGATGTACAAGTAAGTGACGATCAGTTAGACCCTAATCCGTATTATAACATACAAGGTACTATACAAGAAATTGGACCTTACGTAACTAAGAAAAATCAAGTTAGTTTTATCACCCAACTTAGTTTTGAAGGAGACCTAGGCGGCGTTGAAAGCATTTACCCATCAGACTTATGGGTAGTACGTGCAGGTAAGGAATTTACTAATACTATTGATGCTGGTGATATAATTGAATTTGAATTGTTTGAAGGCGACAACAGAGTAGTAGATTTTACAAATACAGGCCTAAGCTACGATGCAATAAATGGAACACAAACCGTACAAGAAAAATGGGACGGATATATTGATTTCGATCTAGTACCTGGACGTACAGGAGATGTATTTGAACCTAAGGCTGATTGGGAATTTGATACTGAGTCGAATAACTTTGTTTATGTTGGCGATGGAGACACGGTAGAAGATGCACAAATACCATTCGATGAGTTCGGCGGGCTAGCTGCTACAAGTTCAACAACAAGTAGTGCTAAAGTCAAATTTGTACAAAGAAACTTTAACAGACTAAGAGTTTATCTTAAAATAGAACCTACTAGTGTTGGTAGATTTGTTGAACTTAATAATATTGGTAGCTATCAGTTACGCAGAGTGCGTGCAGGCACAGCTGACAGAATTATGGGTATTGTTGACGATACTAATAACAACATTAACTTAGGTACAGAAAAAGTCGGTGAACTTATTGTTTTCCGTAATACAGAAACATTTGATGCTGTTAGTGAATGGAATAATGTTGTTCCTCTCGTTGACGAAGAATATATTATTTACAACGAAGGTTCTGATGTTGATGGTGTTTCGCGTGCAGCTAATCCTCCGTATAGTTTAAACAAAGATTATACTCAGATCTATAATATACCTGCTGATAAATCGGGAACAGCTGGACCTGATAATGAAGGTGCAATTGCAATCTATAGAAGAAAACGTGACGGCGCTTACGAATTACAACGCATACTAGTAAGTGAGTATCGAACAACTGATAGACAATTTGGTAAACATATACAAATAGCCCAAGACGAAAGCTATTATACACTTATGGTATCTAGTGATCCAGTAGGTTTAGCTAGAGACCAAGAAGGAGAATGGAGAAAAAATCCTGGCAGCATCGAAATATTCCGACATGGTAGCAAAGATGTTAACTTTGCAGGTGAATACCAATTTAGAGAGTATAGTGAAGGCGAAGTTGTAACATTCAAAGACGACTATTACGAAGCAATAAAAGATTCTCCAATAGACGAAAATTTACAATTTATTAGAAATAGTTTGTATTGGAAAAACATTAGTTGGCGCCGTTCTACAGATGAAAACTTTAGAGGCGAGTTTAATTCTGCACAAAGCTATGCAACAGGCAATATTGTTGAATTTAATAATAATTTATATAGTGCATTAACAAATATTTCTCAAGGCGCTGCATGGAATAGTGCAGACTGGAATCTAATAGATTACAAAATTGACTATATTGGATATTTGCCTAATCTAACTGGCAAAGCTTATTTTGACGAAGAAGTTTTCGATCCTATTGAAAATATTGATCAATTTGCACAATCATTTAGTTTAAGTGAAGATGCAAATACTTTAGTTGTAAGTTCTAGACAAACTGAAACAGATAGTACAGAAACTATTAAAATTATAGTTTACAAGCAGTTTGACGACAAGTATATGGTTTCTCAAATCGTAGAAAGACCAGTAGATGCTGATAAAGAATCATGGGGCCAGCAGGTTACTATTAACCCTCAAGGCACATCTTTTGCAGTAAGTGCAAACTTAGCTGACAACATTAAAAACGATCAAGGATTAGTTTATGTTTATTCTTTAGGTACTGACGGATTCTTTGGAGTCGCTGGCAATCCAACACAAACACTAGCATCTCCAAACAACGAAGTAGCAGAGCAATTTGGACATAAAATACATTTTGGCAATGATAATCTTGTTGTAACAAGTTTAAATGGCGATCAGCTTATACCTACTAGATTTGATACAAAAACCGAATATGTTGATTCGTACTTAGTTGGATATGATTCTGGTATAGATCTAAAATCCTTAAATGATATACTATTTAAATCAGTAGTAGATGGTGTTTTCGAGTATAGAGATTATAAACTTTATACTAATGATTTAATTAACTATTTTGGTAAAACTTATAAAGTACTAGTTGATACGGTTTATAATCCTAGCTCTTTTGATGTAACAGATACTTTAACATTTAATGAAGTAGAACCTCAGCCGATATATGTTGATACGGTTTTTGACTCAACATCGGCTGATTCAGAAAGCGAAACTACATTTGATAGTGGATTTACAACATTCCAAAATATTAAACTAGACACTGGAGTAGTTTATGTATACGAGAACCTTTCTGATAGACTAGTTTATGCAGAGTCGTTTAGATATGAAAATGCGGGTGTTGAATTTGGCGAAAACATACATTCAGTGAATAATCACGTTTATGTTGGAATGACTGATCAGTTATTAAACAGCACTAAAGGTATAGTACTTGACTATAGAAAAGGCAAAGGATTGTCTAGTTGGAATAAAATTAGACAATCGATACCTGCTGTAGATATAACTAAAATTCGTGGAGCATTCCTATATAACAAGCGTACCGATCAAATTGTTTCTTACATAGACTACATTGATCCTATACAGGGAAAAATTGCAGGCCCAGCAGATCAAGATATTACTTATAAAACTGGATTCGATCCTGCAAAATATAACACAGGGGCAACAGCTGATAGTAGTGTTGATAAAGATCTAGCGTGGGGCAAAGATTATGTAGGTCAGGTATGGTGGAATATTCACAGCGCAAGATTTGCTTATCCT